>JGI24023J19991_10001261_pt1 | contig 19653 bp, 18 predicted proteins | sample Cruoilmetagenom1_FD_19991 | JGI IMG/M metagenome (IMG submission 19991) | reverse complement strand
TCATGGACCGCAGTCTAGCAACGTTGAAAAAGAATTGCGACAAATTTGTTGCGCTGCACAAGAAAAAAATGGGGAGAAACGGGCGCTCGACGTTATGAAAACGTAAAAATAGGCTTTAAATCCTAGATTTGACCTATTCAGGCTGTAGATACCAGGCGTACTCCTGGGCGCTGATATGATTCTCGAATTTGTCGTACTCCGCGGTTTTGCAGGCGGCGTACGTGCTCAGGTAGTCAGCGCCGAGGTATGTCCCAAGAACATTCGAGGCGAGAAGGCTCTCCAGGGCCCGGCGTGGCCGGAGCGGCAAGTCCGGATCGGGCTCGAAACCAGCGTTCCCTTCGAAGGCCGGGGGCGGGGTCAATTTCCGGGTGATGCCGTGGTGGATGCCGGCCAGGGCCGTGGCCAGCGCCAGGTAGGGATTGGCGTCCGCACCGGCGACCCGATGCTCGATTCGCCGGGCATCGCCGGCCCCCAGCGGAATGCGCAGGGCCACCGACCGGTTCTCGAACCCCCAGGACCGGCGGATGGGAACGAAAATATTCGGCAGAAAGCGGCGGAACGAATTCGCGTTCGGCGCCAGAAAGGTCATCGATTCCGGCAGGATATCCAATACGCCGGCTACCGCATGCTCCAAAGTCGGGCTGGCAACGCCGGCCTTGCCGCCATCGAAGACGTTGCGGCCGGCGTGGTCGAGCAAGCTGATGTGCATGTGCAGGCCACAGCCGGCTTCGGCCAAGTAGGGCTTCGGCATGAAGGTCGCTTGCAGGTTGTGCCGGCGGCTCACCCCTTTGACCGCGCGCTTGAACATGACGCACTGATCCGCCGCCAGCATGGGGTCGTCCGAATGCTGCAGGTTGATCTCGAATTGGCCGGGCGCGTACTCGGCGGTGATGGCCCCGGTGGCGATGTCCTGGGCGGCGCAAGCCTGCGTGACGTCATCGAGGAGGGCGGCAAAGGCATCCACCTCGGCCATGCCGTATACTTGCGTGCCGCTGTCCCGCTGGCCGCTCAGCGGCGAGATCGGCGGTTGCGGGATGCCGGTGACGGTGCGCTCGCGGTCGATCAAGTAGAATTCCAGCTCGAAGGCGACGACCGGACGCAGTTTCAGCTCGGCGAAGCGCGCCAGAACGCCAACAAGAATATTGCGCGGCTCGAACGGGTAGGGGGTGCCGTCCAACTCCGAGAGCGTCACCATCGCCTGGCAGGTCGGGCGCTCGGACCAGGGCACCGGCTTGAGCGAACCGGGTATGATCTTGCAGACCCGGTCCGGATCGCCATCGCTATAGCCGCGGCCGTTGGGGTCATGGCATTCGCCCATGGTATCCAACAGAAAGACGGAAGCGGGAAAGGCCAGCCCGTCGTCCAGTAATTTAGCCAAGTGGTCGATAGGATAGCGCTTGCCGCGCACGACGCCGGACAGATCGGCGAAAATCGCGTCGACTGCACTGGTGCCTGGATGTGCGGCAATAAATTTCGCGGCCTCGCGGGCCGGCTTTGTGGGAAGTTTGCTCATTGTCGTCATTGGGCCCAAGGCCCGGTTAATAAAGTCCTACATCGTTGTTGGCGCCGAGTGCGACTCAGTCGATCTCGACCACGGCGTCAACCTCGACGGAGACCCCCAACGGTAGCGACGCGACGGAGACGGCGGCGCGCGCGTGTTTTCCATTGTCGCCGAAGACCGCAACCATGAGATCGGAGGCGCCGTTGATGACCTTCGGTTGGTCGGTGAACTCCGGGGTCGAATTGACAAAACCGCCGAGCTTCACGACCCGACGCACCCGGTCCAGATCGCCGTCGCATGCCGCTTTGAGCTGGGCAACGATATTGATGGCGCACAGTGTCGCGGCGCTTTGCCCGTCTTCAAGCGATATCTCCGCACCGAGTTTGCCCAGGTACATCGGCTTACCGTCCTTGAGCGTAATCTGGCCGGAGACGAAGACCAGATTGCCCGTCTTTACATAACCGACGTAGTTGGCGACCGGCGCGGCGGCCTCCGGCAGCGTAATTCCCAGTTCAGATAAGCGTGCGTCGACCGTGCCGGCCATGGCGTTCCCCTTTTACCCGTGTCCTGTTGCGAAATCCGGCGGAGCATAGCCGCGCCCCATCAGGCAGACAAGCTACCGCAACTAAACCAGTCTGGTCTAATTCATCGCGGCGCGGAGCTTTGGTAATGAGATATGCGCCGCTCACCCCCCTCCCAACCTCCCCCCATCAAGGGGGGAGGAGTAGCCTACCACCGCATACTTTCTTCTCCCTCCCCCTCGATGGGGGAGGGTTGGGGTGGGGGTGGCTTGCAAGTGTCCAAGTTTTGCTGAGAAACTTGGAAAAGAAACGGGGTGCTGCCGCCGCAGGCACCCCGAAGGTCACAGGGAGAACTCAGACGTGAGTTGTCAGATCGTAGCTTCTCCTAAGACGTGATGCGTCATCTCAGGAGCAGCCGCTGGTCGCGCCGCAGGTCGCGCACTTCATGCACGTCCCGTTGCGGACCAGCGTAAAGTTACCGCACTCACCGCAGGAATCGCCCTCGTAGCCCTTCAAACGCGCATCGCGCACGCGTTCCAGGCGCAAGGACGATTTTTTGGTGACTACGGTCTCGACGGCGATGGCTTCGGCGGTGCCGTGAATGCCGACGAGCTCGGGGGCGGAACCGACTGCCGCAACTCCAGCGGACACAGCCGCCGAAGCCGACATACCGGCCCCTCCATTCAGGACAAGAAGCTGATTGCGTACGTACCCGGTAGAGGCGTAACGGCGCACGGTTTCCACAACCGCCTCGTCGCGGCTGTTGGGCAACTCGCCCTCTTTGTCGCCACGCCCTATGCTATCGGGTTGTACGTCGCTGGGTTCCGCATGGGCCAGATCGGTGCGGCCCAGATAGGAAATCGCCAGCTCCCTGAAAATATAGTCGATCACCGAGGTGGCCATCTTGATGGCGTCATTGCCTTCGACCATTCCGGACGGCTCGAAGCGGGTGAAGGTAAAGGCCTCGACAAACTCCTCCAACGGCACGCCGTATTGCATGCCGATAGAAATAGCGATGGCGAAGTTGTTCATCAGGCTGCGGAAGGCGGCGCCCTCCTTGTGCATGTCGACGAAAATCTCGCCCAGGGTGCCATCCTCGTACTCGCCGGTGCGCAGGTAGACCTTGTGGCCGCCGACGATGGCTTTTTGCGTATATCCCTTGCGCCGCTGCGGCAGACGGCGGCGATCGGCCGCCCGCTCGACAATGCGCTCGATCACCCGTTCGGCGACAAGCTCGGCACGCCGGGCGGCTGGTGCCGCCGCGATAGCTTCCGCCAGTGTCTCGTCTTCGTCCTCCGCTTCGACACCATCCAACAAGCCGCTGGAGAGGGGCTGGGACAGTTTCGATCCGTCGCGGTAGAGCGCATTTGCTTTCAGGCCCAGGCGCCAGGACAGCAGGTAAGCATCCTGACATTCTTCGACCGTCGCGTGATTCGGCATGTTGACGGTCTTCGAGATGGCACCGGAGACGAAGGGCTGCGCCGCTGCCATCATGCGGATGTGACTTTCTACCGAAAGATAGCGGCGGCCGGTCCGGCCACAGGGGGTGGCGCAATCGAAGACCGGCAGATGTTCCGCGCGCAGGCCCGGCGCGCCTTCCAACGTCATGGCGCCGCAGCAGTGAATATTGGCCGCCTCGATGTCGGCTCGGCTAAAGCCCAGGGTGGCGAGCATGTCGAACGACACGTCGTCCATCTTCGCCTCATCGAGGCCGAGGACATCGACGCATACGTTGCGGCCCAGGGTCCATTTGTTGAAGGCGTAACGAATGTCGAAGGCGCTGCCCAGAACCGCCTCGACCGCATCCAGAGCCGCTTTCGTGAAGCCTTTTTCGATCAGACGCGCGTGATTGACGCCGGGCGCATCCTGCAAGGTGCCGTGACCGACGGCAAAGCGGATGATCTCCTCGATCTCCTCCTCAACGTAACCGAGGGTCCGCAGCGCGTCCGGTACGGTGCGATTGATGATCTTGAAGTAACCGCCGCCCGCCAGCTTCTTGAATTTAACGATGGCGAAATCCGGCTCGATGCCCGTGGTATCGCAGTCCATGACCAGGCCGATGGTCCCGGTTGGGGCGATAACACTGGCCTGGGCATTGCGATAGCCGTGTTCTTTGCCTTGCTCCAGGGCCTTGTCCCAGGCGCGCTTGGCGGCCTTGACCAAGGTGCGATCCGGGCAGGTATTGGCCTGTAACGGCACCGGCTTGATCGATAGGCCATCATAACCCTCGGTCTCCCCATGGGCGGCGCGGCGATGATTGCCGACGACCTGCAGCATAGCCTCCCGATTCTGCGCATAGCCGGGGAAGGGGCCCAACTCTCCGGCCATCTCGGCGGATGTGGCATACGCGGTGCCGGTCATGATGGCCGTCAAGGCGGCACCATAGGCGCGGCCGCGGTCGGAATCGTACGGCAGACCCAGGGCCATCAGCAGGCCACCCAGATTAGCGTAACCCAATCCCAGGGTCCGGAAATCGTAGGAACCTTGAGCGATCTCACGCGATGGGAACTGCGCCATCATCACCGAGATTTCGAGGACGATGGTCCATAGCCGCACCACGTGCTCATAGGCGGCAATGTCGAAGCCCCCGTCGCCGTCGCGGAAGGTCATCAGGTTGAGGGACGCCAGATTGCACGCCGTGTCATCCAGGAACATGTATTCGGAGCACGGATTCGAGGCGTTGATGCGGCCCGAGGTCGGGCAGGTGTGCCACTCGTTGATGGTGCTGTCGAACTGCATGCCAGGATCGGCACATGACCATGCGGCCAGAGCGATCTGTTCCCACAGCTCGCGCGCCCGTAGGGTCTTGTGCGGCTTGCCGTCGGTGCGCCGGTTGAGCTGCCAATCGCCATCCGTCAGCACGGACTCGATAAAGGCGTTCGGCACGCGTACGGAATTATTGGAATTTTGTCCCGAGGCCGTCCGGTACGCCTCGGAATCCCAGTCCGTATCGTAGGTGCGGAAATCGATGGTGGTGAATCCCTGGCGGGCAAACTGAATCACGCGCTGGATGTAGTTTTCCGATACCTCGGCCTTACGCGCCGCCCGGATCGTCTGCCGCAGGACAGTGTTTTTCTTAGGATCGAATGCGTCGTCGCCCTTTACGTCACCGCCCTCTGTGTCGCTGGCGTGACAAGCCTGGATGACCGCATTCAGGTGCTGCTGGCAGAGGCGCGAACCGGCCACCAGGGCGGCGACCTTCTGCTCCTCGATCATCTTCCAGTTCACGTACTCCTCGATGTCCGGGTGATCGAGGTCGACCGTGACCATCTTCGCCGCGCGCCGGGTGGTGCCGCCGGACTTGATCGCTCCGGCGGCGCGGTCGCCGATCTTCAGGAAGCTCATCAGGCCGGACGACTTGCCGCCGCCCGACAGCGGCTCTTCTTCGCCACGCAGCCTGGAGAAATTGGTGCCGGTCCCCGAGCCGTACTTGAACAGGCGGGCTTCACGCACCCACAGGTCCATGATACCGCCCTCGTTCACCAGATCGTCGCCGACCGACTGAATGAAACAGGCGTGCGGTTGCGGTCGCTCGTAGGCGCCGGCGGACCGGTTCAGCTTTCCGGTCTGGTGATCCACATAGAAGTGGCCCTGGCTCGGCCCGTCGATGCCATAGGCCCAGTGCAGTCCGGTGTTGAACCACTGCGGCGAGTTGGGTGCCGCCATCTGCTTGGCCAGGGCGTAACGCAGTTCGTCATAGAACGCGCGCGCGTCTTCCTCGGCGTCGAAATAGCCGCCCTTCCAGCCCCAATAGGTCCAGGTCCCGACCAGCCGGTCGAAAACCTGCCGGGCACTTGTCTCACCACCCGCCGATACCTCGCCGCCGTCCTTCTTGTCGCTTGGTTCGGAGCGCCATAGCCAGGCGGGAACGTCGGCTTCCTTGACCCGGCGCAGCTTGTTGGGGATGCCGCGCTTGCGAAAATACTTTTGCGCCAGAATGTCGCAGGCAACTTGGCTCCAGGCCGCCGGGACTTCGATGTCGGACGCCTGGAAGACGATCGAGCCGTCCGGGTTGCGGATCTCGCTGGACGTCCGGCGAAACTCGATGGCGTCATAGATGTCCTTGCCGGAATCCGTAAAACGGCGTGCGATCCGCATGTTCTGGTGGCCCCCTAAATAGCTGCCCGGCCGCTACCTGCCGGTTCCACGCGGCCCACGCCTGGCCACTGCCCCGATACGACCCAACTTGTCCCCACCACACCTGTCAGAGCATCCTCTCCGACAGCGTGTCCACGAGGTCTTGTAGGCTGTGGACAGTAAAGCACAAGATATGGAGGGATGTCACCTCATTTCGTTGGGTAACCCCTCCTAAAATACCACATTTGGTAGGGTGATACCCTGCGGCGGGTCGCCTAGGAGCGCGCGGCCAGGGGCAAATTGACCAGCAGGTTCTGTGGCTTGATCCGCAGGATGTTCTGCGTATCGACGGCCATGGCGAGGTAGACGGGCCGTCCGGCAATGTCGCTTTGCATCACGGTGGGATCGGCGAAGTCGAGACGGAAGAGGGCCAGCAGGCGGGCCAGACGGCCCTCGTCGACCTCGGCGCCTTCGTACAGGTCGTTGAGCATCTGGCTACCCTCCGCATCCAGCCCGATATGCCAGACCCAGCGTTCGTCGCTGATTTGCTGGACCGGTTGGATGCTTACCTGGACGTCGAGGAAATGCCGGATCCACAATTCCAGAACCCGGCACAGCGCGTCCAAGCCGCTGCCGGCGAAGTTCAGGTTGAGCACCGTGTCGTGGCGCTGGTCGCGGGTCCAATAGAGATCGGCGTTGTTCTCATCGAGCACGTCCAGCTCCACGGTCCGCAGCGGTGTCTGGGCCTCAACGACGAGTTGACCAAGGGCGCCGAAGCCGCCGCTGCTGGCGAACATATCGACCGTCTCGGCATCCGCCGCCATCACCGCTCCGTCGGCGATGGTCACCTTCTGCTCGCGGAAGAGCAACTCGGCGGCGCGAACTCGTAGTCCGTCCTCGCACCCGTCCAGGATGGCGCGCAGTATGACGTGTGCCATCTGGTCGATGAAAAGCGGCGGTATGGGCGCGGACGTGCCGCCGGAGGGTTGCAGGAATGTACGCAGATAGCAGTCCTCGACCGTGCCGGCCTCGATCAGACGATCGCGGAAGCCAAGGACGATGCCATAGGTCTCGCGCGCGTCCGGATCGGCCAGCGTAGCCAACCGGGATTCCGGCACGGGCAGGCGTGGGTCGGCCAACAGCGCCGCGTGCAACTCCCGCTCGGCGGCGCAGGACTCCTCGACTGGACGAACCTCTGGCCGCTGCACATAGGCCCGCAGGAAATCGTCGGTAATTTGCAGATGCCCGGCTGCGGTCCGCCCCAGCAGGTGGTATCCAGAGTCGCGCCAGAAATCAGCCATACCCGGTTCTATATGGTGACGATTGACGGCTGTCCAGCGCCCTGGCCAGGGCGCTGGACAGCAGCGGCGGCGAGGTGCAATAGTCGCCGCGCCGAGGCAAGGGCAGAGGATTCGATGGCGGGCGTGTCTCTCGGGACCAGGCTTTATACGTGGCTGCGCGGCGAGGAAGTCGGCAGCGATCAGTTCGGCAATCGCTATTTCCGCGAGAAGGGCGGTGGCCGGGTGCACAAGGATTCGCTGCGCACGGAACGCCGCTGGGTCTTCTACGATGGCGAGGTGGAGGCCAGCCGGGTGCCGTCCGATTGGCACGCATGGTTGCACCATACCAGCAACGATATACCGCCTCCCGGTGGTCTGCCGAAACGGCCCTGGCAGAAGGAGCACGTGCCGAATATGACTGGCACGACCGGTGCCTACAGGCCCTCGGGACATACCCTGGCCGGTGGCAATCGGGCTAAGGGAACCGGTGATTATGAGGCTTGGACGCCAGACTGACTTGGGCGCGTCCTGGCAGGCAAAAGAGGATCCGCATGCATAGAAACGTTATCGAAACCGTGATGGGCGGCGTCGTTTTGCTGGTCGCCGCCGGCTTCGTGTATCTCGTCTTTCAAAGCGGGTCCGTGGGCAACGGTTCGGGCTATCTGGTCACGGCCGAGTTCGACAATGCCTCCGGCCTAACCACCGGCGGCGAGGTCCGGATGTCGGGGGTCAAAGTCGGAACCGTGGTCGACCAGCGCCTGGATCCGGATACCTTTTTCGCCGTCGTGACCTTTAATATCGTGGATACCATCAAGTTGCCGACCGACACCTCGGCGCGGATTCTGGCGGACGGGCTATTGGGCAGCAATTTCGTGGCGCTGGAACCCGGTGGCGAAGAGGAAACCATCGCGCCCGGCGGCAAGATCAATTTTACCCAGGGCTCCATCAATGTTGTCGACTTGCTCGGCCGCTTCATCTTTAGCGCCGCCGAAACCGCGGGTCAGGCCGACAAGTAATCGTTGCCGTTGCACCAGCCGGTTGCGGCACCTAAGTTTTTAGTTACATTTCCGCATCTATCATGCTGACGGAGGGTTGGCATGCTGACGGAGGGTTGGTCATTGCCCCCATCGGATCGCGACAGGTTCGAGCCACCCACCTGGCTGACACCACAGGGTCAGCCGGTGTCTTGCCGCGAAAAGATCAAGGTTCTGAACGAAAATCTCGATGAGATCCGACAGATGTGTCAGGACGCGCTCGAAGATGGAATTCTGATGGATTGTGACGAAGCTCAACTGCGCGCCACGCTGCACCAGCTGGTGGACCTGCTGAACAACCCCTACGCCGGCCGTAAGGCCGACTGATTTGTTGTCTGTTATGAGGACATCTGGGCGCAAGGGCGCTTGCCTGGCCATTGTTGCGGTGCTGGCTGGCTGGCCCGTAACCGCCTGGGCGCAAAGCGATACGGCCGCTCCAGGAGAGTCGTCCGGCGGAGAGTCGGGGGGCAAGGTCATGCGGGCGGTTTTGCAGGGCCTGGACAAGACGACGGCCCGTGTCTCCACCGTCGAGGCGCCCGTTGGGGGCATAGCTCGGTTCGGTACCCTGGAGATCGTCGCCCGGGCCTGTCACAAGAAGCCGCCGACGGAGCCACCGGAAAGTGCCGCCTTTCTGGAAATCACCGATGTGCGCCCGGATTCGCCCGCCGTGCGGGTCTTTAGCGGCTGGATGTTTGCCTCGTCGCCGGCTCTTTCGGCCCTTGAGCACCCGGTCTATGACGTCTGGGTGGTCGATTGCCGCTTGGGCCCACCCATCGCGCCGGCCGACCAGCCGAGCGATGTGGCGCCGGATTCCGCCTCGGAGCCTGGCGATTCCGAGGAAATTCCCGTGGATTCCGAGGCCGCGCCGGCTGATTAGATCGATATACAACTATAAGTTGAATTTCTTAATAAATCCCCCGTAGTTGTTGTGTAAGAAATTAACAACGGTTGAACCTTAATGTTTCAGCCACGGGCAATCATGCGATGGTATCGATGGGCGGACAGAGTAACTCTCGGCCGAAACAAGATGTAAGCGGTGAGTCGGCGCCGGAGGCCTCGAGTCACGCCCGCACGCTGGCAAAGCTGGTCCGCGGCAAGAACATCCATGAGGAAACCCTGCTGGCCACCGACTATTTGAATCATTTCAACGAGGTGATCATGCTCATCGGGATGATTCCGGATATGCCGGATTGTCTTGAGGATGCAAAGGGCTGGAAGCCGAAGACGTACGAGGATCATTTTCGCGACAGCGCATTCGTCGACAAGGATCTCGCGATCCTGGCTTACGAGAACGCACCCGCCCGTTTTCGCGAGCCGTTTGACGCCACCATTGTCCACATGAACGACATGGTCGCGGAGGGGATTTTGCGCATCGAAGAGGTGTTGGGCGAAGGAAATCCGGACAAGCTCGCGGACCTGGTTCGCAACATCTCGCGAAACCTGCAGCGTTTCGTGGATGCCGCCAGCGCCATCATCCATGGCGCGGAGCGGGCCATGGACCAGACCGAAATCGACAATATGCTGCTGTCGTAGGCGGTCGCGCTTACGCTTGCTTTTCTAGAAAAGCTTCGATCTCTAGATCGCTGATATCTTTTGGAAAACTGGCGTGCGTCGTCAGGGCTTCGCTGAGTTGCGTGCGGTAGGTATCGCGGGGTATCTCGATCACGCCGAAGCGCTCCAGGTGAGGCGTGGCGAACTGAGTATCCAGCAGGCGGTACCCTCCCTTTTGCAGGCGCATCACCAGGTGCGCGAGGGCGATCTTGCTGGCATCGGTTTCGCGGCTGAACATGCTTTCGCCAAAAAAGGCGGCGCCAAGAGCGACACCATAAAGACCGCCGACCAGATCGTCGCCCGCCCAGCATTCCACCGAGTGGGCAAAGCTAGCCTCGTGCAGCTCGACATATAGTTTTTCGATGGCGGGATTGATCCAAGTATCGGGCCGGTCCGTATTCGGCTCGGCACATCGGCGAACCACCTCGGCGAAGGCGGTATCACAGCGGACGTCGAAGTCCTTGCGCCGCACCCGTCGCCGCAGCTTGCGCGGCAGGTGAAAACCGTCGAGCGGCAGCACGCCGCGCAGTTCCGGGTCGATCCAATGCAACTCCGGATGATCGCGTCCTTCCGCCATGGGAAAGATCCCGATGGCATAGGCGCGTAGCAGCAGATCCGGTGTCAAACGCATGGTGGCTGCCTATGGCTTTGGCCGGGAAGACTCCTGTCCGGCGACAAAGCGCTCCAGCCAATGAATATCATACTCGCCGTTGATAAAGTCACTGGCGTTGATCAGGCGCTGATGCAGGGGAATCGTGGTCTGGACCCCGCCGATGACGAACTCCTCCAGGGCCCGGCGCAGGCGCATGAGGCATTCGTTGCGGGTTTGTCCGTGTACGATCAGCTTGGCGATCAGGCTGTCGTAATAAGGCGGTACGCGGTAGCCGGCATACAGCCCCGAATCCACCCGCACCCCCAGGCCCCCGGGGGCATGGTAGTCGGCGACTAGGCCCGGCGAGGGGAGGAAGGTTTCCGGATCCTCTGCATTGATTCGGCATTCGATGGCATGGCCGGAAAAATGGACGTCCTCTTGCCGCAGGCTCATGGGCAGACCGGCGGCGATGCGGATCTGCTCGCGCACCAGGTCGATCCCCGTGATCGCTTCGGAAATCGGATGTTCGACTTGCAGGCGGGTGTTCATCTCGATGAAGAAGAATTCGCCATTTTCGTATAGAAACTCGATGGTCCCGGCGCTGCGGTAGCCCAGGCGGCGCAGGGCCGCGGTCACCCGTGCGCCGATGGCGGCGCGCACCTCGGCATTCAGGGCCGGCGAGGGGGCCTCCTCGAGCAGCTTCTGGTGCCGCCGCTGCAGCGAACAATCGCGTTCGCCCAGATGAATGACATTCCCCTGGTCGTCGGCCAGGACCTGCACCTCGATGTGCCGTGGCCGGTCGAGGTATTTTTCCAGGTATACCGCGTCGTAGCCGAACGAGGCCTTGGCCTCGGTGCGGGCCTGTTTCAGGGCCTCGAACAGCTCGCCCTGGACGCGCGCCACCTTCATGCCACGGCCGCCACCGCCGGCAGCGGCCTTGATGAGGATCGGGTAGCCGATGCGATCCGCCACTTGGGCCGCCTCGTCATTCGCCGTGATCGCCCCGTTGGAGCCTGGAACCACCGGCAGGCCCAAGCTGTCCGCCGCCTGCTTGGCCGCGACCTTGTCGCCCATCAGGCCGATGTGCTCGGGTTTCGGACCGATGAAGACGAGGCCGTGCTCCTCGACCATGGAGGCGAAGTCGGCGTTCTCCGAGAGAAAGCCGACGCCGGGATGAATGGCGTCCGCTCCGGTGATCGTGGCGGCGGAAAGGATGGCCGAAACGTTTAGATAGCTGTCTTTGCTCGGCGGCGGGCCGATGCACACGCTCTCGTCCGCCAGGCGCACGTGCATGGCCTCGGCGTCCGCCGTGGAATGCACAGCGACGGTCTGGATGCCCATCTCGCGGCAGGCACGGTGAATCCTGAGCGCGATCTCGCCCCGATTGGCAATGAGGACCTTTTCAAACATGCTGCCGGATGCCGGAAGTTTATTCGATGATCAGCAACGGCTCGCCGAACTCGACCGGCTGACCGTCCGTGATCATGACCCGTGTCACCTTGCCGGCACGAGGGCTGGCCAGAGGGTTCATAACCTTCATGGCCTCGATGATCAGCAGCGTTTGCCCCTCGCTGACACTGTCGCCGACCTTGACGAATGCCGGCGCGCCGGGCTCNGAGGAGGTATAAACGGTGCCGACCATGGGCGATGTAATGGCGTCCGCGGACACGGCTTCCGCGGCATCTGGTGCGGGGGCCGCTACCGGCTGTGCCGCCGTTGGCGCCAATCCGGCGACCGGCGCCTCGTGCCGGCCGACGCGAATGCGTTGCCCATTCGCCTCGTACTCGATCTCGCTTAGCCCTGTTTCTTCGAGCAAGGCCGCCAAGCGGCGAATTAGATCGTCATCCGGCTGAAATTTTCCCATCATTTACCCCGGCGATCGGCTAGCAGCGCCGCCATCGCCTCCAATGCCAATAGGTAACCCTGCACGCCGAAGCCGCAGATGACCCCCTCGGCGGCGCGGGACACATACGATTGCTGGCGAAAATCCTCGCGCTTGTGCGTGTTCGACAGATGTACCTCGATCACCGGCAACCCGATGGCCAGCAAGGCATCCAGGATGGCCACCGAGGTGTGGGTGTAGGCGCCTGGGTTCAACACGATGCCGTCGGCACTGTCGCGCGCTTCCTGGATCCAGCCGACCAGCTCGCCTTCGGTATTGGACTGGCGGCAGTCCACGGTCAGGCCAAGAGCCTTGGCTCGCTTGCGGCACTGTGCCTCGATATCGGCCAGCGTCGCGGTCCCATAGATTTCGGGTTCCCGCATGCCAAGCATGTTGAGATTGGGACCATTGAGAACGAGAACCTTTGACGCCTTGGCCACGAGACTGCTTTCCCCCCGCCGTCATTTTCCCGCCGTCTCTGGGCGAAAGCGTTAACACAGGCCGGCGCAGCGGTGCAATCCGCGTCTCCAGCCACACTAGCTTGACCGGGCGCGCTCCTCGGCAATGATTTGCCGCAAGGTCTCGGCGTCAATGGCGCCGGGGACCAGGGTCTTGCCGATAATAAAGGCGGGCGTGCCCCGGATACCGATCGTTTCCGCCAGGGCCACGTTGCGGGCCAGGGCGTCCTCGATCTCATTTGACGTCATATCGCGGCGCATACGCGGCACATCGAGGCCGACCTGTTCCGCCACGGTTTCGATGTGGGCGTCGCTCATATCGCCGGGCTGGATCATCAAGGCAAAATGGAAGACCTCGTACTTGTCCTGCATGGCGGCGGCCAGGGCGGCGCGGGCGGCCTGCACCGATTGTGGGCCGAGGATAGGGAATTCCTTCATGACCAGGCGCACATTGCCATCGCTGGCTACTTCATCTTTCACCATCTTGGCCACGGTCTTGCAGTAGGGGCAGCGGTAGTCGAAGAACTCGACCATCACCACGTCGCCCTCCGGGTTGCCCAGCACCGGTGTTGCCGGATCTTGGGTCAGCTCGCTATGGCGCTGGCCGATAGCCTGCTGACGCGATTGCTCCTCGGCCAGCTTTTGCCGCTGCTGGTACTCGGTCAGGGCTTCGACCAGAACTTCCGGGTTGGCGAGCAGGTAGTCGCGCACGATCCGCTCGATGCCCTGCGCCTGATCCGCCGAGAAGCCGCCCGGCAGGCTTTGCTCCTGCGCCCCTGCCGGCGCCGCCAGCAAGCCGAGGACAAGCCCTAAGCTCAAGACCGCCGCGGCGCCCGCGCGCCATACCGTCCGCCATCGTGCTAGCCCACCAAGTCGCATCGAAACCTCCATGTCGCCAGGGCGCTAAACGCCGGGGATACCAAGGCGTTAAACGCCAGGGCTCAACCGGCTAATCCGCCTGCGCCCAAGACCTCAGAGTCGCCCGCCGGCGCCACGATGTCAATTGCCGCCGGGGTTTCCTGGGGCCCCGCCCAGACACTTTTCGGCCAGTTGCCAAATACCTTCGGCATTCATAGACTGCGGCCCGCGCATGATCTGGCGTCCAATCCCCGAGAAGCCGGGATACGGGATCGTAGGGGCATCATATGTTGGATTCTATCCACTAGTGTTTGGAAAGCGACGACGACACGGCCGCAGACCACGCCTAAGCGAGCGGCTGTTCCGGCGGTTCGTCTTCAAGTATTTCGCGCAGAACCTGCTTGTCGATTTGCAGCTACAGGCCAAGCGGGCGAGCCTGGACTATATCAACGCGCACATGATGCATTGCATGGTGTTCGATACTCGTTGGGACATCCTGCGCTATTCCCTGGGGCAGGCGAAGTCCGAGGGGTTAATTCTGGAGTTCGGTGTCTACAAGGGCGATAGCATCCGGGCCATTGCCGATTGGTCGCGCCGGCCGGTACACGGCTTCGATTCCTTCGAGGGTTTGCCCGAGGATTGGGTTGGAACCGGTGAGCTTCAGGGCAGGTTCAACGCCCGCGGCCGTTTGCCCAAGGTGCCGGCCAACGTGACGCTTCACGCCGGCTGGTTCGATGACACGCTGCCCCCGTTTCTTGCCGGGCATCTTGAGCCGGTCGCCTTCGTGAATATCGACTGCGATCTCTACTCCTCGACCAAGACGATCCTCGATGCTCTGTCCGAGCGCATTCGCCCGGGCACGATCGTCAGCTTCGACGAGTACTTCAACTATCACGGCTGGCAACGGCACGAATTCAAGGCCTTCCAGGAATTCGTTCAGGCAAAAGGTGTGCGGTACGAGTACCTCGGTTTCACCGCATCCGGTGGGACCATCGTCTTGCGTATTCTGGAAATGGGTGCCACGCCAGGCCCGGTACCGCCCGCGTAGGTAACGCCGGAGCGAGTCCGCTCTATTTTTTCTCGTCGGCCAAGCGGCTGGCCAGTTGCTCGATGTCGCCGGCGCGCAGCCAACCGGGAGTGTCCTCGGCTAGGATCTTCTGGGCGCGCGAGGCTTGGTCACGGGCTTCGGGTGCTTGGCCGCGTGCCAGCGCACTTTCGGCGAGCGCCAGTGCGGTCATGCCGATATCGCCGGCCCGTCCATGGACGATGGCCGTCAGGCGCCAGGCGAACGCGTTGCCGGGCTCGCGCTGCAACGCCCTTGCCAAGTGCCGAAGCGCCTTCTGGTCGGTCTGCGGATCGTTCAACTCGACCTGCGCCTGGGCCAGCGCCATGGCGATCTGCGGCGAGTCGGGCAGGAGCCGCGCGGAATCCTCATACACCGGAACAGCATCTGCGACGCGTCCGGACTCGAACAAGATCTGAGCCTTGAGCTCATAGAAATACGGGTCGTCGGGATGCTCGGCCAACAGGGCGTCGGTTAGCGTGATGGCGTTTTGCATATCGCCGCTACGATAGTTCGCGATCGCGCGGGCATAGCGCGCCGGCAGGCTGATATCCATCTCGGGATAGCGCCCGAGCACCTGGTCCATTGGCTGCAGGAAACCGACCAACTTCGCCTGCATGCGCTTGTGCAAAGCGCGCAGATCTGCCGGTGCCGGGGTCTTCCCATAGCGTGATTTGCCCACTTGATCTTCCAGGAACTGGATGCGCTCCCGGGTCAGCGGATGGCTGCGCAGGTAGGGGTCCTGATTGGAGGCGTAAAACACCTCCTGCCCCCTGACCAAGCGCATGAAGTCGAGCAGGCCCTTTGGTGACTGGCCGGTCCCGTCGAGCAGCCGGATGGCAATCTGATCGGCGGAGGATTCCTGTGCCCGGCTGTAGCTGAGCAGGCCCTTTAGAGCGATGTCCTGACCGCCGGCGATAACCGCCTGGGCCACTTCGCCCCGGCCGGTCGCAAGTGCCGCCCCGAGGCCGATGACATAGGAGGCGATGACGGCTGTGGTGCTTTGCCGGAGGCTTTCCCCGCGGGTGGCACCGTGGCCGGCGGAAATGTGGCCGGTTTCATGCGCGATGACGCCGATGACCTCCAGCGGGTCGTCAGCTTGCATCAGGGTGCCGGTATGGATGAACATATTAAGCCCGCCGGCCACAAAAGCGTTGAGTCGGTGGTCGTTTACCAGATAAACGTCGATATCTCTCGGGCTTAGTCCCGCCGCCTGGAACAGTGGCGTGGAGTACAAGCGGATGATATTTTCGATCTCCGCGTCGCGAATCAGGCGGATTTGCTGCGCAGCCACAGGGCCTGGCGTCATTACGGCCAGGGCCAGCAAGATAGCGGCAACTAGGGAGGCACTTCGTTTGCGCAAAGGTCAGCTCTCGTCCGGTTTCTATACAGGTAACAGTGGCAAGGCGCGGTTTCAACGTGTCAGGCCGGGTATTTCAGCCATGGTGCTGGCGGCAAGCCTGATGCTTGCGGCCTGTAGCACCGCGGAAGAAGCCGATGGATTCACGCCCATTTCGGGTTTTGCCGGCGTTGTCGCCGCGGACGAGCCCCGTGCCGCCGTGGTCGGCCGCGAGGTGCTTGGCCTTGGCGGCTCGGCAGTGGATGCGGCGGTTGCCATGTATTTCACCATGGCGGTGACCATGCCCTCGCGGGCCAGCCTGGGCGGGGGCGGGGTCTGCGTTACCTTCGATGGCGCTAAAAGGCAGGGCGAGGCGATTGAGTTCCTGCCGCGAGCCGCGGCCTCCGGCGGCATCGTGCCCACCGGAATGCGTGCCATGGCGGTGCTACACGCCCGTCACGGCGTGCTGCGCTGGGAACAACTGCTGACCCCCGCCGAGACGTTGGCGCGATTTGGCCATGCCGTCAGCCGGGCGTTCTCCCAGGACCTACAGGCCGAGGCCGAGCGTATTGCCGGCAACCCGGAGCTTTCGCGGCTGTTCATGGCCCGCAGTGGCCGTTTGGCGCGCACCGGCGACAAAATTATCCAGACCGAGCTTTCCGCGGTGCTCAGCGGCATCCGGCAGCAAGGTGCCGGGTATCTGCATAGTGGGCCGTTTGCCCGCCGGTTGGCCGATGCCTCCAGCGCCGTCGGTATGCCTTTGAGCGTCGAAGACGTGCGCAACTCGCTGCCGAAGGTCACCGAGGCCGTCGCCGTGCCCGCCGGCAAGGACGTGGCCTTTTTCGCTCCGCCACGCGCGACAGGCGGTGTCGTCGCGGCGCAAATCTGGGAGGCGTTGGCTAATGTGGAGGGTTTTGGCGGTGCGGACGATGCGCGCCTGCACACGTTTGCCGAGACCTCGGCACGTGCCTTTGCGCAGCGCGCTGCCTGGATGGCTCCCGATGGGAGCAGTCGTGACCTGGCCCAGGATCTTGTCTCCACCGATAGGATAAAGGCCATGATGGCCGGCTATAGCGACAGCCGCCACACCTCCACCGATGCGTTCTCGCCGCCGCCACGGGAAATCTCGTCCGGCTCACCGTCGGCGGGCTTTGTGGTCGGAGACCGCTTCGGCAACGCCATCGCCTGCACATTCACCATGAACCGTTCTTTCGGCGCCGGGCGCGTGGCCGAGGGCACGGGCATTCTTCTGGCGGCACCGCCGCGCTCGCCGAACGATGGGTCCAATGTTCTGACGGCGGTCATTGTCGGCAACGTCCGCACCGGCACCTTGCGTTTCGCCGGTACGGCCGCCGGCGGTGCCCAGGGGGCAACGGCCCTGGCGCGGGTCATGCTGGAAACGTTGGATCGCGCGCAACCGCTGGCGACGGCAATTGCGGTACCGCGGGTGCACCACGGCGGGGCGCCGGACGAGCTTCTGCTGGAGGGCGGCATCGATGCGGGTACGCGGGCCGGCTTGCAGAGCCGCGGGCATACGTTACGCGAAGTGCCGGAGCTTGGCCGGGTCAACGCCTTCTACTGCGACAACGGGCTTCGCGGCTCGGAAGAAGATTGCGATGTGACCACGGACCCGCGTGGCGCCGGCCTTGCCAGCATGGCTCAATAGAGCGGCGGTCCTTCATGTCGTTAAAAGTCGCGAAGCGGGGAAACGTCCCGCCATTCATCGTCATGGATGTGATGCGCGCCGCCGACGAGCGGGCCGCCACGGGGGCGACGGTTTTGCATTTGGAGGTCGGGCAACCGGGCACGCCCGCACCGCGGCCGGTTATCGACGCGGCGAAGAAGGCGCTTGAGTCGGACAATATCGGCTATACCCTAGCGTCGGGCCGGCCGTCACTGCGCCGGCGTATCGCCCAGCACTATCAAGACCGCTACGACGTCGACATCGATCCGGCGCGGGTCATGGTAACGTCCGGCTCATCCGGCGGTTTCCTGTTGTCGTTCTTGGCCTGTTTCGATGCGGGCGACCGGGTGGCACTGGCGGCGCCGGGATATCCCGCCTATCGAAATATCCTTACAGCGATAGGTGTTGAGCCGGTGCTACTGCTCACCGAAGCGGAACACCGGTTTCAACCGACCCTCGAGCTCATCGATCAGGTGACGGCGCGGGACGGTAAGCCGCTCGACGGCCTGATCGTCGCCAGCCCGTCTAACCCGACCGGGACCATGCTTGGGCGCGCCGAACTCTCGCGCCTGGTTGAAGGCTGCCGGGCGCGCGGCATTCGGGTTATCTCTGACGAAATCTACCATGGCGTCACCTATGGCGAGCCGGCGGTTTCCGCACTCGAACTGGGCGACGATGCGGTTATCGTCAACAGCTTTTCAAAATATTTCTCGATGACCGGCTGGCGCCTCGGGTGGCTGGTGCTGCCGGAAGAGCTGATACGCCCCGTTGAATGCCTGGGGCAGAATCTGTTCATCTCGCCGCCGACGATCTCGCAGTACGCCGGGGAGGCCGCTTTCGATTGCGGTGCCGAGGCGGATGCCTACGTCGCCGTCTACGCGCGCAGCCGCGCCTTGCTGCTCAAGGAATTGCCGGGTGCCGGCTTTGACAAGTTGGCGCCCGCGGACGGCGCCTTCTACATTTATGCGGACGTGCGCCAGCGCAGCAACGACAGCGAGGCTTTCTGTCGCCGCATGCTCGCGGAAACGGGTGTGGCAAGCACACCTGGCACCGATTTTGATCCGGAACGCGGCAACGGCTATGTCCGCTTCTCCTTCGCCGGAGCAGAGGCCGAGATCGCCGAAGCGGTAAAGCGCTTGCGCGATTGGTCCTAGCGCGGCCGGAGCCGTCGGCCTAGAGCCGGCGACTCATCAACCCCAGCGTTGCCACCAACCGCGCCGCTGGCTTTGTTCCTCGGAATCAACGTCACCATCACCTGGGGGAGGACCCTCCGCCGGTACCGTTGCAAGAGCAGGTGCTGGTTCGTCGGTGGCCGGTGTCGTTGCCGATTTATCCGCTGGCTTGCGACTGCGCCGGCGCGAACGTGGTTTGCGCGCCGCCGGTTTCTCGCCGGCCTCTGCGGCCTCGGAGTCCTCTGCAGCCGCCGCGTCGGCCGGCAGTACGGCGTCCGCGCTTTCCGCCGGATTTGCGGCTACAGCGTCATCGGATTTAGCCGGGCTGCGTCGACGGCTGCCGCTCGCACGGCGCGGCCTGCGCTTCTTCGTGCCGGCGTCATCCGTTGCCGGCGCGCCCTCCGACGCGGGCTCTGCCGTTTCGCCGGCCGCGATCTCCACATCTGTTGTCACTTCTACGACGGACTCGGCCGCGGTTGAATCGGCGGCACCGGTGGCATCCGCGCTGGTCGCCACTGTGCCGTCTTCCCGATCGCGCCGTCCGCGCCGCCGGCCGCCACGCTTGCCACGCCGCCGGCGCCGTTTGCCGAGCTCATCCGTGCCTTCAGCCTGCGGCTCGGGGCTAGCCGTTGGCGCGGCGG
>JGI24023J19991_10001258_pt1 | contig 19678 bp, 26 predicted proteins | sample Cruoilmetagenom1_FD_19991 | JGI IMG/M metagenome (IMG submission 19991) | reverse complement strand
TTATTTTAAGTTGGAATGATGACTAAAAAAGGGAGCCGAAGCTCTCTTGCCCTTTTCTGTCATTCTGAACTCGATTCAGAATCTCGTTTTTTCAATTCCTTTAAAGTCCTCAAACAAAAAAAGATTAGACCCTGAAAAAAGGTTCAGGGTTCAGACGAAAGATAAATCCCCCTTAATCCCCCTTTTTCTAAGGGGGAGAGAAAGGCAAAAGAAAGATTTCTCACGTGCGTTCGAAATGACAAAGACTGGATTCCCGATAAAGACGTTCGGGAATGAGTTTGGTTAGCGGTCTATCTCGCCAAGTACTATATCAAGACTGCCGATTGCTGCAATTACGTCAGCTACAAGGCTTCCTTCTACCATTTTCGATAGAGCCTGCATGTTAACGAAAGAAGGACCCCTAACGCGCATTCTGTAAGGCTTACCACTACCGTCACTTATTAAATAATATGAAAGTTCACCTTTGGGGTTTTCAACAGCGTGCTGGATTTCCCCCGCAGGCGGCTTAAACCCTTCATAAACTATTACAAAGTGTCTTATCAAGGATTCCATTTTTGTATAGGTAAGTTCCTTCTCTGGGAGAACAATATCAGGCAGATCTGCAATGAAAGGTCCATCGGGAAGGTTGTCTAAAGCTTGTTGTATGATCTTTAAGCTCTGGCGCATCTCTTCCATTCGGCATAAATATCTAGAATAAGCGTCTCCTTCAGTTGCTACAGGTACTTCAAAGTCATAATTTTCATATCCTAAATAAGGTGTGGCTTTCCTTACGTCATAAGGTACGCCGCTACCTCTAAGTGCGGGTCCGCTAAGCCCTAAATCAATAGCATCCTCAGCGCTAATTACTGCAACTCCTTTTGTTCTATCAATCCATATACGGTTTCTGGTAAGAAGATTCTCAACTTCGCTTAGTGTTTTAGGGAATATCTTAAGAAAATTTCCGACTATTTCCTCAAAGTTATCCGGCAAATCAAGCGGAAGCCCACCCACTCTAGGATAAGAAGTGGTTAGCCTTGCTCCGCAAACAGTCTCCAGTATATCGTAAATCCTTTCTCTTTCTTTAAAGCAGTAAAGAAATGCGCTCATTGCGCCAAGATCAAGAGCGTTAGTTCCAATTCCGACTAAGTGAGACTCAATTCTTCCTAGCTCAAAGAGTATAACTTCAGCTGTTTTTGCTCTTTCTGGTATTTCATCTTCAATTCCAAGTAGTTTCTCTACAGCAAGTATATATCCGATGTTATTACAGATAGAAGCTAGATAATCCATCCTGTCGGTATAAGGCAGGCATTGCTGATATGTGATATGCTCACAAAGTTTTTCGATGCCTCTGTGAAGATAGCCAATATAGGGTACAGCTTTTACGACCGTTTCCCCGTCTAGGTGAAGTACGATTCTCAATACCCCATGAGTTGCGGGGTGCTGAGGCCCCATGTTGAGCATCATAGTTTCAGTACGTGTGCCGTCTTCGTTTATTACAACTTCTTCTTCGCTTATGAATTCAACTCTTTCCATTAGTCCACGCCGTCCTCAAGAGCTTTTTCAAATGACTCTTTNGAAGCTTCTCTATTTCTTACATCAAAATCTTTTCTAAGTGGAAAGGGACCGTAATCTTCNGGCATTAGGATTCTTCTGAGATCAGGATGGCCTGTAAATTCAATACCAAACATATCGTATACTTCTCTCTCTAGCCAATCAGCGCCGCTCCAAATTGAGACCACTGAGTCGATCGTAGGTTCATCATCGGCAAGTTCAGCCTTAAGCCTTATCCTGATATTCTCTTCACAATCTGGTCCAAATCTATGTAAATGATAGACCATTTCATAACGTGGGGACTTTACTTCCAGATAATCTACAGCAGTCAAATCAGCTAAAAAAGTAAATTCCAGACTGTTTTTTAAGTATTTACAAAATTTGTGGATTTGGTCTTTATTTATGAGAAGAGTAGTCTCATTTCTGTACTCTTTGATATCCAAAATGTCNTGTGGAAACTTGTTCTTGAGCAAGTTGACCACCTGTTCTAAATCAAAACTCATACTACAGGGGCCCCTTTCATTTCAATTTTCTTTTGGATTTTCATAACGGCATCAATAAGAGCTTCAGGTCTAGGAGGGCAACCGCCTACGTAAACATCGACCGGAAGAAACTCATCTATTCCCTGTACAACTGCATAGCTGTCAAAAGGACCGCCGCCGCATGTGCAAGAGCCCATGGCAATCACCCATTTTGGCTCCGGCATCTGGTCATAAATTCTTCTGCAAACAGAGGCCATTTTATATGTAATCGTTCCTGAAACTATCATTAGATCAGCTTGTCTAGGGGAAAATCTAGCAACTTCGGCGCCAAACCTTGAAAGGTCATATCTTGAAGCAAAAACTCCCATCATCTCTATAGCGCAGCACGCTGTTCCAAAGGGCATTGGCCAAAGGCTGTTTTTTCTTCCCCAGTTCGCAAAAGCTTCTATTGTTGTAGTTAAAAAACCTTCTCCACCGACTAGTGGATCTGCATTTACTCCCAATCTAATGCCCCTTTTTTAACAACATAAAAGTATCCTGCCATAATTACTATTAGAAAAACGATTATTTCAATAAACGCTAGCATTCCCAAATCTTTAAATACTACCGCCCAGGCAAAAAGGAATACGGCTTCAACATCAAATAGTATAAATAGAGCGCCGACTAAATAATATTTAATTGAAAATTTTCCTTTGGTATCACCCGTCGGAGCTATTCCCGATTCATATGGTGCAAGCTTGCCTTTGGCCTTTCTTTTAGGTCCTAATTGAGAAGAAAGTCCAAGCATTATTGAAGCAAGGCCAATAGCAAATATTAGTATTAGTAGAATTGGTATATAGTCGTAAAGCACAGCATTATGTTATGTGGAATGTAAAAATTGTCAAGATTGAAAACTGCCTATTTATGTTTGATTTAGGAGTATTTGGATCTGCTCATTTAAACTGTTCTTCTTTTTTAGTTTAGCGTAGATTATGGGTGCAGATTAAGATAATTTATATGTTAGACTTAATAAAAAATAAGCGGAGGAGTTTTATGTTAAAGATTATAACTGCCCTAATTCTTACTATTAGCTTCACCTTTAGTTCTGTTGCTGATGTAATATTTGAAATGGATCAGAAACAGATTAGCCCTGAAGCAACCCATAAAACCAAGGGGATGGTGAAAGGCAATAATTTTAAAATGGATTTTTATGAAAACGGCACAAAATTAGACGGCGCTATGATATATCGAGGCGACAAAAAAGAGATGATCATGGTAGATCACCAGGACAAATCTTACGTTGTCCTAGACCAAGCTACAATGAATGAGCTTGTTGGGGTTATGTCAGAGGCGATGAGCCAATTTGAAGAGGCAATGAAAGACGCCACTCCTGAAGAAAGAGCGATGATGGAAAAGATGATGAAGGACAGGATGCCGGGCATGGGCGGTAATAAAGAAGCTGAACCTGTACTTAAAAAAGCGGGAACAACAAAGGTGAATAGTTACTCCTGCACTAAATATGATGTTTATAGAGGAGAGGAAAAGATCAGTCAGCACTGTGTAGCTTCATGGAGCAGTATTGATGGAGGCGAGGAGATGAAGACTGTTATGCTGGAAATGGCTGGATTCATGGATCAGATGGCGAAATCATTTTCAAAAAGTAAAGGTATGATGGGTCAACAAATACAGTTTGATAATAATGTTTTTAACCAGCTTAGAAAATTAAACGGGTTTCCAGTGCAGACAATAGATTATGGAGACGGCGCTGTTGAGAGCGAATCACAGCTCGTATCCTCTAAAAAAGCTAGTTTAAACGCTTCAGAACTAGAACCCCCAACGGGATATAAACAGAGGGACATGGGTTTGAGATAAAAAACTTGCTGATTCAATAACTTAGGAGTATATGAATATGAATGCATCAATAGACTTAGAATCAAAATCTTCAAAACTGTTAGTGAGAGTATTATTCTTATGCTTTCTTTTTATTGCTTTTTTAATACCTATGAAATTTGCGCATGCCGTGAAATCTACATGTGATTTTCAGCATAGAGAATGTTTCACGGAAGCAGGTTTTCCTGCTTGTTATAAAAAAATTGATATAGAAAAATACTATCAATTTGTTAAAGAGGAAAAGCTCGAAATAGCAGAGCAAATTGTCACCGATGATAAAAAATGCGTGAAATTGACGGGAAATGAAAAAGCGTTTTTGCAAGATAAAGGCGGTGGGTATGTGAAGTTTGGCATTAGGGGTCAAAACGTGACATTTTGGGCAAAAAGGGAAGCCCTATTTGCTAGATAATCCATTAGGTGCAATCCAAGACTTTTATTCTGAATCCTATCAAAGAACTGTCTGGAACATTAATTGAAATTAAGACTAAATAAGTATCTTTCTATGTGCGGTGTATCATCTCGAAGGGGCGCAGATGAGCTTATTGCTGATGGGGTTGTAAGCATTAATGGTAAGAATGAAAGGAATCTAGGATGTACAATAGATCCTGAGAACGATGTCATTCGAGTTCGCGGCAAGATAATAAAACCCGAGAGAAACAGGTATTTAATTTTAAATAAACCAAAACTTTATATCACAGCTCTTGGTGAAGGGCAGGATGAGAAAAAGACGATACAGGAATTAATTACGGATATCCCTGAAAGAGTCTATCCTGTAGGAAGGCTGGACTATGATGTAGAAGGGTTACTTGTTCTCACAAATGACGGAGAGCTTGCCAATAGAATCCTTCATCCTAGTTTTGAGCTCAGAAAGGTTTACTCCGCAGTAGTTAAGGGAAATATTAGCCGACAAAAGTGTTTAAGAATGGAAAAGGGTGTTGAGCTTGAAGACGGTTATGCAAAGCCTGATTCCATTAAGCTTCTCAAAACAGATAAAACATCAAGCACCTTAGAAATTTCTTTTCATGAAGGCAGAAATCATTTGGTCAAAAGGTTTTTTACCGAGTTTATGCATCCAGTTAGACAACTTAGAAGAATATCTGTCGGTCCGCTCAGTATTGGTAATCTTGAGAGGAGGGCATGGAGAGATTTAACAAGCAAAGAGCTCAAAAATCTCAAGAAAGCGTTGGGTCTTGAAAACTGAGCATGTCTTGTATCTCTAGCGAGTATTATGGTAGGATTCTCTGGTGATTTTGAGTTGAAATTGCCGGTATATCTTAATTCAAATTTCCAAAGGTAAATCCATATATGTTTATTACATTTGAAGGTGTAGAAGGAAGCGGAAAAAGCACTCAAGCCAAACTTCTAGCTGAGCTCCTTACTAAAATCGGGCATAAGGTCACTCTGACTAGAGAGCCTGGATGGGGACAGTTGGGAGAGCTTATCAGAAAAATCATATTAGATGAGAGGAGCTTAGAGCTTGATCCCTTTTCAGAACTCTGCCTTTTCTGCGCCGACAGGGCGCAGCACGTTAAGGACTTCATTAAGCCCAAACTTCAAGATGGGGAGATTGTAATTTGCGACAGATATTTTGATTCAACTGTGGTCTATCAGGGCTACGGTAGAAAACTTGAAAAAAGATTAGTTAACAAGATCGCAAAAGCATCAACTTTAGGTCTTATCCCCGATATGACGTTTTTGTTGAACCTTCCTGTAAGGACAGGTCTTACAAGGCTTCAAACCAGAGGGGACATCACTAAAATGGATGAAGAGCCATTGGAATTTCATGAGATGATCAGACAAGGTTATATGCTTGTCGCTAGAAGGGAACCAAATAGAATCAAGAAGGTTAATGCTGATAGAGATATATCAGAAATTCATAACGAAATAAGAAGCATAGTAGTAGAGTCATTTTCTTTAAAAAGCAAATCATAACTTTAAATACAACTGTAAATTTAGATCACAACTAAATAACTAATGTTTAACAATAAAATAATAGGTCACGATTTTCAAAAGGGAATTCTTAAGAGGGCGGCAAGTGAGAATTTAGTATCTCATTCTTATTTATTTTCCGGCCCTGACGGTATAGGGAAGAAGCTGATTGCAAATGAATTTGCGAAGCTAATAAACTGTAAGTCTGGAGATTCTATTGATTCCGCTAACTTAGGTTCTATGAGTTGTGGCTGCGGCTCGTGCGCTAAAATAGATAAAGGCATACATCCTGATGTTATTTACGTTCAATTCGAAGGGGTTAAAAGTATCAAAGTTGAACAGATAAGAGAAGGAGTTGAAGACAGGCTTTTTCTTAAGTCTTTTGAGGGGAAATATAAAGTTGTAATTGTTGATGAAGCGGAAAGGATGAGTAATGGTGCCCAAAATGCTTTTTTAAAAACTCTTGAGGAGCCACCACCTAATTCAGTAATAATTCTTGTTACCTCAAACCCTGACGCACTCTTGCCTACTATACGCTCCAGATGTCAGCTAATCAGGTTTAACGCTCTTCTCAAGAATTGATTTTTAACGAACTTAAGAAAAGAGAAGATCTATCTCAAGAACAAGCTCTTATATGCTCTAAGTTATCAAATGGCAGTTTGGGCAGGGCTCTTATGATGGATAATGATCTGATAGAGTGGAGAAAGGAATTGATACAGTTTCTAATGCACTTGAAACCTGACTCAGCCATGAGGGTTATAGGGCTCGCTGAATATATGCCGCTTACCTCAACATCTGAAGATATGGAGAAAATGACTCAGACATTTGAATTTATCTCGCTTTGGTTAAGAGACCTGCTTATTATCAAAACAGGCGGTGATGAAGATCTGATAACTAATATTGATTTGATTGAGCAAAGCAGACAAATCGCTGAGACCTGGGATATTCATAATATTACTGATAAGATGCAAGCTTTAGAAAGCACTTGGAATGATATATATAATTTGAATGCTAATAAGCAGCTTTCTTTTGAAAACCTTTTTATAAGAATAGCAAGTTAGGTATTATCATAAATCATTCAGATTACTTCATAATACAAGAAATAATACGGAGATAGTTTTATGTCTAAGTCTTTTTATGTCACTACGCCGATTTATTATGTAAATGATGTACCGCATATTGGACATGCATACACTACAATTGCGGCTGATGTAATTGCCAGGTTTAAAAGACTTCAGGGTAACAAAGTTTTTTTCCTTACTGGTACTGACGAGCATGGGCAAAAGATTGAAAGAACCGCTGAGTCAAATGGGGAAAAACCTATTGAACTTGCTGATAGGGTTGTAAAAAGATTTCAAAATTTATCTGATGCTCTAAATATTACAAACGATGATTTTATAAGGACTACCGAGGAAAGACATAGGATCTCTGTTGAAGAGATATTCAAGAGAGTTGAAGAAGCGGGGGATATATATCTGAGCGAATATGAGGGCTGGTATGACGTCAGAAATGAGGCATTTATTACCGAGACACAACTTGAAGAAATTTTGTCTTTACCTGAGGACAAACGTCCTGTTGTTGAGAAAGTGAAGGAGGAAAGCTATTTCTTTAGACTCTCTAAATATCAGGAACCACTGCTTGAGTACTATAAAAATCACCCTGGTTTTGTTTCACCCAGTTATAGATTAAATGAGGTTGTCAAGTTTGTGGAAGGGGGTCTCAGAGATCTCAGTATAAGCCGCACAACATTTACCTGGGGCATACCTGTCCCTGGAAATTCTAAGCATGTGATTTACGTCTGGTTTGATGCCCTTACAAATTATCTTACGGGTGTGGGGTTTCCTGATAATAAGAAGATGCTGGATGAGAATTGGCCTGCCGATGTGCATCTGGTTGGAAAAGACATACTAAGGTTTCATGCAGTTTACTGGCCAGCTTTTTTAATGTCAGCGGGGATTCCTCTGCCTAAAACAGTCTTTGCTCACGGTTGGTGGACTGTAGAAGGGGAAAAGATGTCTAAATCTGTAGGGAATGTTGTAGACCCTTATCAGGTTGTTGATGAGTTTGGCGCGGATGTGTTTAGATATTTTCTTTTAAGGGAGATTCCATTTGGGCAGGATGGGGATTTCTCTAAGAGCGCAATTGTGGCAAGGGTAAACGGTGAGCTTGCAAATGGGCTCGGCAATTTAGTTAGCCGTACTCTTGGAATGATCGAGAAATATTTTGATGGCGATGTCCCTGATCCTAGTGAACTTAGTCCAGAAGACCAGAATGTTAGAGACAAGGGTTTGTTAATGACAGATGTTTTTGAAAAAGAAATGGACGAAATCGCATTTCATAAAGCACTAGTTACCCTTTGGGACTATATTGCCGATGTGAATAAATATGTAGATGAAACAGCTCCTTGGACTCTAGCCAAGGAAAAGAATGAAGAGAGATTAGGCACAGTGCTGTGGACAATAGTTCAAGCCATCGGAGTTGTTACAATATTAATTTATCCTTTCATGCCCGAGTCTGCAGAGAAGATATGGGAGAGATTAGGATCCACAGACTCGATAGATTCCAAGACCCTCTCTGACGTAAAAGAATGGGGAATTATAAAGTCCGGCCAGTCCGTGGAAAAAGGTCAGAGTCTCTTTCCACGATTTGAAGAATAGGTCGCTTGATTAGTTGTGGATTCTATTCTCAAGTGCGACTTTCGTTAATTTATTCCTTTTATGGCTTAAAGGAGAAAGTTGCTTATGGGGGAAATAGTCTGCGAGTACATACTATGTGTTTGAGTGCCAGCTTTTCATATGTTCCGCATGTGTTTCGAGATAAGATCCTTCCGTAAAATGCTCGTTGTGAAAATCAATGTCCAGGTGATGTGTTTGTAAATACATCATCGCGAAGATTGAAGGAACCGTTGCAGGGAATTTCCCGAAAGTGTCGTAAATGTACTGAGCCATGGTTGTTACGCATTCTTTGAATTCTTCATTGTGAACTTCTCCACTCTTTCTCACACCAGTATTGTTTTTGTAAGGTCCTGGAGTATTGGGGTTGTAAGGTCCACCAGGGCCGAACTTGCGCTCTGAAAGAACCTCAACCGCTGTCCGCATATCTTTATAATGCGGCGGACAATAGCCTTCAAAGACCCCTGGAAGCCCTGTTACATTCGGGAGCGGCCAGCGTTCATCAACGTCGAACCTGAAACCTAGTCCCGGCACCTCGGGGTTGCCGCTTGCGCCTAAGACGCTGAAAGGATTAATCCCGTCGAACATCCATCCCCCAAGTCCCATTGCCTGTTGCATGAGCATTCCGGCATAGCATGAGGTAGATATCTCAACCGTAACTTCGGAAAGCGTTAACTGATCTACGAAAGTCATAGGATAGGGGTTTTCTATGTCGACAATTGAACTGAACTTCTCTATACCGGGAATTGGTGTTTTATTAATATCGTCATATATACATGCTCCATTCTGGACTAAGTACATAAGACTTGCGATATGATGCTGGGCAGCGTCTGCGACCGGAATTATGAGGGTGCTGCCCGGGACATTTGCGCACCAAGTGTTATGCATTTCCATATGCTCCGGGGTTTGAGGAATATTAAGACGTTTATCAGAGAGTTTTTGTATTCGTGATTTGTGAGCCTTTAAATAGTCGTTTAGATCAATTCTCCCTTGGATGTCTCGTTCAGCGAGCGACGGTGCATCTCGAGTAGTCAGGAAATATGTCCCATTATCATCAGTGTAGAAAAATTCGGTTGTGTGAAACCCGGCGGCTGAAGGGAATGTGCGGCCCCCGGCACTAGAGGTGTAATTCGGTATATGAGGCAGGTAATTCTTGTTATAGGGTATGAGATCAAGCCAACCCGTATTGCCTGCAACTGTGGTCAGTATCATCATCTGCTCAAGCTCGGTCAGTGGAAGCGGGTCATGTTTTGATGAAAACTTAAGCGGGCCGTCAGGTATATTTGCTCCTACTGAGAAGCGTCTTGAGCGTCTTCCGTGAATTGACTCAATTAACGGGAACTGAACAGCATTTTTAAGACCTGGAGGGGTTTTGGGGACTCCGTCAAGTAGAACTTTCCCTTTGTTCTTAAGTTTCTCCCCTGTTGAGGGCATCTTGCAGCTTGACAGAATGCCTCCGCTTGCCATTAACAAGCCTCCTATAATAATTCGGCGGTTCATCCCGAAAGGGGATAGTTTCTTAGAATTAGTTGACATCTAGGATGCCTCCTTAGTTGGTAATTGTTGCACTTTGGTCAGACTTCTCATCCTATTTTCTAACAATGTAATAATAGTTAATTGGATCGTGGGGCTGTTCTTTAACGTCTACTTGAGCAAACCCCGCATTTTTTAACATATCAATAGCTAGTTCCTTTCCCCACATAGCTCCTAAACCTTTTCCATTTTGCGATAGAGATACTGTCATACAGTGCATACATGAGGTTGTGTACAGAAGTGGACCAAGTGGGTGGTCCATATTATTGTGAACATGACTTGAACCGGCAATATCCTGCATTAAATAAACGCCGTCATCTTTTAGGGCCCTATTTATATTAGCAAGGACTCTATCGGGGTCGGCTTGATCATGAACAGCGTCAAATGTAGTTATAAAGTCGAACTTCTCTACATCATCGATTTCAGCAACATCTTTAGCAATCAACTTAACATTTTTTAACCCATGCTCTGCTGCGTGAGCCATACCCCTTTCAACAGCCTCTTGAGAAATGTCATATCCAGTAAATTGGCCGTTAGGGAATTCTTTGGCCATATGTACTAGAGCAAACCCACTCCCGCAACCAACGTCCAGAACCTCAATTCCTTCTTCAAGCTTTTCTTTGATACCGGGTATTAATGGAAGGGTCTGGTCTAAGAGAGGAGCTATAACTGTCTGATTGCTCTCATCCGACATTACCTCATGGAAACGCTCAAAGGCTTCATAGGGCACCCCTCCTCCGTTTTTGAAGCAATCTACTATTTTGTCCTCTACAGAGCCCAATACCGAAATCCACTGTGCTGTTACTGCAATGTTGTTGGGTACGGCAGCTCGAGTAAGCCAGGCGGCATGCTCTTGAGGTAGAGAATAAGTTTTGTTTTCAGAGTCATAATCTATGATTTCTCCCGTTACCATTGCTCCGAGCCATTCCCTGACATAGCGCTCGTCCAGACCAGAAGCCTGTGCGATTTCTTCGCTTGTAGATGGCTCAAGCTTATTCATAATATCAAACAGCCCGGTTCTATAGCCGATGGAAATCATCAGGTTTAACGCCCCATGATTTAATATGGTCATCATTCTCTCGGCAAATGCACCGGATTTCGCTTCGTCAATATTTATCCCACAGTTACTACACATATATAAATACCCCCTAAGGTGTTTGTTGACAGACAGGTCTGCCTGTCATTTAATAAAAAAATTATTTTACAAGGTACTGTATTAACCTTGCAGCTTTTTCGATTGGCCAAACATCGTTATAATTCTTGCTCGCAACTATTGCTCCTTCTGCTATCAGGTGGTAATTGTCTACCAAATCATCTATATCGAGGTGTTGGTATTTTGTATCTGAATCTTTTAAATCTTGGATGACATCCCTTAATATAGAGCGAAATCTGTCGTCATGGAGTTTTACTTCCTTACGTATGGGATGGCTTGGATCTGTAATTTCTACAGCCATATTCCCAAAGGCGCATCCCCTGAAATCAGTAGCTTTCATATATTCTAATACACCATTGATTATTGACATATACCTCTCAAATGGATCAGTTATACCGTTTACCATGTTTTTGGTAGCATTTGTATCAATACGGTCGCGTTCTCTTAGGTATTCGACTCCAAGATCCTCTTTGGATTTAAAATTGCTGTAGAATGTAGCTTTAGCAACACCTGATTCCTCGATTATCTGATTTATCCCGGTTTGATGATACCCTTGGCGATAAAACAGATCATTCGCAGCTTCAATGATACGATCTTTGCTCGATAGCCTTGCCTTTTTTTGCATGACTCAGATATTACAATAGACAGACTGGTCTGTCAAGCAGTTTTTTTATTTATGTAAAATAATTCCTATGTTACAATCACAGATAGAATAATTAATACATCCTGTGTAAAATTTATTTCTGCTATTAATTCCCTGGACTCGGAGGCTGGATATGAGTGATAAATGCTGCATTAATGTATTTGACGATGGACCGTTAGGAATTGAGGAGCTTGAGACATTAATCACTCCTAATGGCGATGAATTAGAGGTAAAAAAGAGAATAGCGCTTTGTAGATGCGGAGCTTCTCAGACTAAACCTTTTTGTGACGGAACGCATAAAAAGATAGGGTTCTCTAGTAAAATCGAGAAATCTGAAAGTAACCAAGACAATGATGAGGGTAGAAGGGCAATCAGAATATTTGTGAATGGTCCTTATGAAGTATCAGGAGATATAGAATTAAATATCAAAGACGAGATGAGTCTTTCAAATGACGACCCGTACTACCTTTGCAGATGCGGAGCCTCAGAAAATAAACCTTTTTGTGATGGGTCACATAAGAAAATAAATTTTTCAGACGAATAACATTCACAACTAAAAATTAGGAGAATTAATTATGGCATTAACACCCTCAACAATGCTCCCTTTGGGTACAAAAGCTCCGGAATTTAAACTTATTAACGCTGTAGATGAAACAGAATATCATCTAAATGAACTTGTTTCTGAGAAAGCTACGGTGATTATGTTTATATGTAATCACTGCCCATACGTAAAACATGTGCAGGAAGGACTGGTAGAATTAGCCAATGATTATATCCCTCACGGTGTTTCTTTTATTGCTATAAATTCTAATGATGTCGAGAATTACCCTGCAGATCATCCTGATAAAATGAAAGAAGATGCAGAGCGGTTAGGTTATCCTTTTCCTTATCTTTTTGATGAAACTCAGGAAGTAGCACAGGCATATGACGCGGCATGTACACCTGATTTTTATATATTCGATGGTGATTTGCTATGTGTTTACAGAGGGCAGATGGATCATTCACGGCCGGGTAATGGAAAGCCAGTTACTGGAGAGCATATCAGGGAAGCTCTGGACAAATTATTAAATGGTGATCCGGTAGGTGAGGAGCAGATACCGAGTATTGGATGTAATATCAAATGGAAATGATTTAATAGTTAAGTTCAATGCTTGTCAGGTTCTTCTTTCACGGGATTTCTGATCTGACGAAATTCTTCAGTTACCTGTTCCATGGTTTTAAATTCATAGTTTCCAGATTCGATTGCTCCGGTTCCAAAAATGAGTAATGCCTCTCCCGCATTGTTAATGAGGCTGATTACATACTCTGGTCCGTAGTATTCCATAAGATTGGCAGAACTGCCTTCGTCTAATAAAACAGTTCCGTCTCTCTCTATGTAAAACTTGAAATCCATTTCAAACCCAAAATATACTGAGAGATAAATCCAGCCGTTCTTTCTGCTCCCGACTACATACGTAGAATCATCTGATTGAAAACGCAACTGGAAATTGTGCTCGTTATAGTAGTATTCTTTATCGGCCAATTTTAACAGTGTTTGAATCGTATCTGCTAATTTAGTTGCTTTCATTTTAATTTTTCTACCTCTTGCAAAGAATAGTCCATAAAAAGTTGTAAATATAGGATGAATTCATATATCAGAAGGGTTCTATATAGAAGACCTTCTTGAAATAGCTTTATACTAGACTATTATGATTGCGAGCTAGATAAAATAGAGTTTGGATAAAAAATGACAAAATCAATACAATCAATTTCGTTAATTCCGGTGTTTGGCATCCCGGAGATTAAACCGAATGATGATTTAGCAGAGATAATACATAATGCGGCCACAGATTCAGGACTCATGTTAGAGCAGGGTGATATCTTAGTTGTTGCTCAAAAAATAATTTCTAAAGCTGAGAATAGGATTGTAGATTTGGACAAGGTGGAGCCTTCTCCCTTTGCCCATACATTATCGAAAGAAGTAAGTAAGGATCCCCGATTAATAGAAGTAATACTTAGTGAAACTACAAAGATAATTAAGATGGATCAAAGAAAACCTGAAAAGGGAAGACTCATAGTAGAGACGCGCGGTGGAGTTATATCAGCAAACGCCGGAGTTGATACTTCAAACGTTTCAGGTGGCGATATGGTTACTCTTCTGCCGATAGATTCGGACAAATCAGCTGATATCCTCGCAGAAGGTTTTAAAGAAAAATTAGGATTTGAAGTTGCTGTGATTATTACTGATACCGTGGGAAGACCTTGGCGTGATGGATTGGTCGATATCGCTATAGGTTGTTCAGGTATAAAGGCCTTGAAGGACTATAGAGGTGAAACAGATTCAAAGGGTTTTGAATTAAACGCTACTGTTATGGCAGTAGCAGATGAAATAGCATCAGCCGCAGGCCTTCTGATGGAAAAGGCGGAATCTGTACCCGTCATAATTGTAAGAGGGTATGGTTATGAGGCTAAAGGAAAAGGAGCAAAGGAGCTTATAAGAAACCCTGAAGACGATTTATTTCGTTAGTAGTCAATCCCAGATAAATCCCCTTATTAGTAGCAACTAAATACCTGTAAGTCTCAGTGCTTTTTCTTATTGTGTATATTACAAATGATGCATGATCTCGAAAATTTATTTATAAAGATAGCCCACAGAGGCGCAAGCGCATATGAACCTGAGAACACTCTCAGGTCTTTTGAACGGGCAATTGAACTAAATGCCGATATGATAGAGCTTGATGTGAGACAATCCATTGATGGCCACCTTGTAGTTATGCATGATGAGACTGTGGATAGAACAACTGATAGTTCAGGTCTTGTCGCTCTAAAAACATTATCCGAATTAAAAGACCTGAATGCTGGGAAGGGAGAACGAATCCCGACTCTTAATGAAGTTATAGAGCTTGGTATGGGTAGAGCAAAGTTTGTTCTAGAATTAAAAGAGAATGGTGTAGAGGATAAAGTTGTTGAGCTAATACACAATAATAATTTATTGGATGAAGTGTTTGTTGTGTCGTTTAAGCCGAATAGACTGAAAATGATAAAGGAGTTAGAGCCTAAGGTTAAGACCGGTTTGATTTTATTTGCATCTTTAGACCCCATTAGACTTGCTAAAAATTGTGGAGCAGACGTTGTTGCACCCTTTCGTTGGTTTATCACAAAAGGTTTGGTTGAACGAGCAAGACAAAACGGACTTCATACATTTACCTGGACTGTAGATGAGACATTGAAAGCTCAGAGTTTAAAAAAAATGGGAGTAAATGGAATAGTTACAAATAAGCCTGACATCATAAGCCAGTATCTAACTTTTCTTGATTTGCAATATCTACAGCACTCTAGCTGACATTATTTAGCCAGTAATACAACTGATATAATAGCGAATCCAATTCCTGCAACCTCTCTCAATTCCAATTTCTCCCCTAAAAATATTAAAGCAAGGACAACTGTCAGAGCTGGGTATGCTGCAGATAGCGGTGCTACTATTGAGAGTTTTGCATACTTGAGAGCTATGATGAATAGAACTGTTCCGATTCCCCAGCATAGCCCCATCAAAAGAGCTGGAAAATTAATCGCAAAGTTAGTAAATATTGTGTTTCTATTATAAATGACGAATGTTGTAAAAACAGTGAGAGTACCTACAGCCTCAAAGAAGTAGACCCTGAACGGAATGTCTTTTAATGAAGCCAGTTTGCCGAAGAAGCTACCAAAAGAAAAGCATACAATCGCCAAAAGTATCATGAGAAACCATCTTTCTCCCATTTTAATCTCCTATAATATGATTTTGATTTCAGAGTAATCGCTGTATTTGAATTCAGACATTAACATGCTTTTAACCGTTCCTGAACACCTTCTTAATCTTAAAGTGTTGTACTAAGAATGCCACCTCTTATTCAATCCGTAACACGCCCATAACCTTGGGTCCTTCTTGGCTTACTTAGGGTGATTAAAAATCACCCTAAGTCTTTTTTTAGTAGATATTCACTTTAATCATATCTTAACTATTTTGTGATAATATTGATATGTATTGCTAAGTTAAACCACTTTTTTCCAAGGGGAAATGTAGTATGAGCGAAATATTAGAATACAAACCTGGGACTTTTTGCTGGCCAGAATTAGTAGCTTCAGATTCTGGTAAGGCGAAAGAATTTTATTCAAAGCTTTTTAGTTGGGACATTACTGATGTGCCAATTGGTAATGACAACGTTTATTCCATGGCTTACATAAGAGGTAAAGAGGCGGCAGCACTTTATCAAATGTGGCCTGAGCAGGTAGACCAGGGGGTTCCCACACATTGGGCTAGTTATATATCGGTTTCTAATGTAGGCGAAGTTGTGGAAAAAGCTGAATCATTGGGTGCGACTATAGTTGTTTCGCCTATGGATGTGTTTGATGCCGGAAGAATGGCATTTCTGAAAGATTCCCAGGGAGCTATTTTTTTGCGGTGATAAAACTTAATAAAGATCCAGAATAACATCTTCATTGTTAACACTGGATTTAGAGCGAACTTTTCCTTGTAGTGTTTTTGGTTCTTACATGAAAATCTGGGGGCTTGTTTTCAACCCATTTCACAAACTTCTGTACATTTTCATTTTCAAGAATACGCTCAATAGTGTGATAGTAATTTAATAGTTCCCGTTCAGTAAAGTTGGCATGGATTTGTCGGTGACAGACTCTATGCAAGAGTACTATTTGTTTCCCCTTAAATGTTTTTGGTATTAGGTGGTGTTTGCTTGGTTTTTTAGGAAGGGAGCGTTTGCATAAAGGGCAAATATTAATATCGTTCATCTTCTTCAAAATGTATCCGAAATGTATTAAAAATTCATCTGTCGTCTTTTGATAAATGGTGTATGTACTTGATCTTTTTTGTAATTTCCCGTTAGTGCGTACATTATAATGTTTATTCCCAATCTGATAGCTCTTTCTCTTTGAGCCTCCCCGCCTGGAACAACTTCAAACTCCCATTTGCCAAATTCATCTTCAGACCATGCTCCACCTAAATCATTCCTAGAGTAGAAAACTGCTGTCCTATCTTCATCTCTGAATGTGATTCCTTCAAGGTATGGTTGAATTACTTTTCTCCCGCTTACTGAATTTAAGAGATAGAAAGATTTATAAACTACATGGTCATGCNCTATTGGTGTAAGGGGAATTTCTGGCATTATATTTACTAGTTCCTCTCTTATCTGTTTATCAAAGCTTGAATTTTCTTTNCCNGAAGCATCNTCAATTATTAAAGTCCCCCCCAATTTAAGGTATTTTCTGATCTTTCTTCTTTCTTCAGGAGAAAAGGATTCAAAACTGCCATCTCCTGCTAAATAAAGGAAGGGATAATCAAATAGATTAGGGTCAGTTAGAGATAACGTCTTTTTGTTGTAAGAAACCTGCACACTTGTTCTTAGCTCAAGCGAGCTCATTAATCTTTTATATGCTCTTGGTCTCGGATCCGAGTTCCCATTGTATGCAATTTGGGCAAATTGGAACTGTGAACCTTCATAGAGACCTAGGAGAGGAAGTATCAAGACTGCCAAGCTGATAGCCGCAACTTTCCTTATAAAATCCTTATGTGTTAACACAACACTAAAATATTGAGGGGTTTAAAGCTTAGTGTCAAGCAAATACAACAAAACTATGTTAATCAGAATATATCCTGATTAAAGTTAGGGGGGTCAAAATATCAAGCGGATCTTCTAAATCATAAAAAGCCTATAACAGGCTTTTGAAAAAGAAGTCTACTCAGAGCCAGCAGCTTTCATAACTTTTGTTGCTTGAGGCCCTTTTGGTCCGTCTGTTATTTCAAACTCTACAGCTTCACCTTCTGCTAGGCTCTTATAACCGTCGCCTTCGATAACACTGTAATGAACAAATACGTCTTTATCTATCTCGTCGGATTGGATAAATCCGTATCCTTTAGAACTGTTAAACCATTTTACTGTTCCCTGCATTAAATAAATTCCTCCTAGAAAATCTACTTCGAGAGGTTAATATCGCACTTTTTGAAGAATTTGTCAACAAGTTTTTGAAGATTTGATAGGAAGACTAGATTGCGATAGTGTTATATATTAGTTTCTGTGGTTTAGATACCTTTAAGGATAAAGAATAAATGGAAAATTTCAGAAAAGAATTCCCTATTACAAATAATTTCGTATACCTTGATCATGCCGGTGTCTCCCCTGTATCTCTTAGAGTTAAAAATGAAACTGTAAAGTTTTTAGCACAAGCCTCTGCAGAGTCTGGATTTGATTACAATTCATGGGGTGTAAGAATTGAGGAAATCAGGGCTTCATGTGCTGAGTTAATTGGAGCTGATGCTGATGAGATAGCTTTTGTAAAGAATACTTCACATGGAATTTCTATTGTAGCCTCAGGTCTTGATTGGAAACAAGGAGATAATGTGCTTGTATTTGAGAAAGAGTTTTCTTCAAATATCTATCCCTGGCTCAACCTCAAAGACCGTGGGGTGGAAGTAAGATTTATCCCCCTTCGTGACGAGAGGATATTATTTGAGGATATAGAGGATTTAATAGATTCCCGAACAAGGCTTATTACTATGAGCTCGGTACAGTCTGTAAATGGATTCATGATCGATCTTAAAAAATTAGGGCAGATTTGTAAGAGTAAAGGGATTTTGTTTTTTGTTGATGCCATACAAAGTCTCGGAGCTGTGCCTATTGATGTAAAAGAGATTAATGCAGACTTTCTTTGTGCAGACGGACATAAGTGGCTTCTTGCTCCTGAGGGGATCGGGATATTTTACTGCAAGAAAGAACTGGCTTCTAATATTAAGCCTAATTTGGTGGGTTGGAAAAGTGTAGAAAATGACCATAATTTTGAAAGCTTCGAATTTAAGTTGAAAAATAATACGCTCAGATTTGAAGAGGGCACATTCAATACGATTGGAATATATGGTTTAGGTGCTGCAGTTGATCTATTACTTGAGATCGGGGTAGATAACATTGGAAAGCGAATTCATGAACTCGGAGACTTAGTAATAAGCGAAGCTGAGAAAAGAGGATTTATACTAAAGACCCCTAAAAATAGTGATGAAAGAGGGGGGATTGTTTCGTTTGCTGGTGATTTTGATCCAAAAGAAATGGCTGAAAAACTCTTTGAACAGAATATTGTGGTCAATTATAGAGGCGGCGGATTAAGGGTTGCTCCACATTTCTACAACACAGAGGATGAAATACTTAAGTTTTTTAAAACTTTGGATGAACTTCAGGTTTAAAAGGGGCTCAGTATTTTTAAAGAATTGATATGCGGAGTTTAATCCTGTTATTAAAGGTAAGAAGACCGCTTGGTTGGGTGGTGGCGCCTTTAGTTTTTGTAATTGGATTTTATTATTCTAATTCATCTCTAACCTTACCCTCTATACTTCAAATTATATTACTCTCTTTCCCCTTTAGCATAATTCTCTACGGTATTAATGACCTTTATGACTATGATTCTGATAAGTTGAATCCCAGAAAGAAGATTCTTAATTTCAATGAAAAAGAGCGGGTTCTTATAAGGTAGAGTATTAATCCTCGTTTCAATTTCTCTGTTAGCAAGCTCAATTGTGACTCTCAACTTATCCAACATGTTGAGCATGTTTTTACTCATTGCTGTTTCCTATTATTATGCACCACCAATAAGGTTGAAAGAAGGACCTCCACTTGATTCTATTTCAAACGGGATACTTTTTTTCCTCGCATTTTCTCTGGGTTACAGCTTCGGAAATAAGATATGGGATATCCCTCTTAAGATATCTTTTGTTGCCATTGGTGTTATGGGAATAGATTCTTTCGGAGCAGCTTTGCTATTTGTAGTTCCCTATGTATATCCATGAGACCTCGTTCTATGAGAGTAGGAATATTCTCGCTCCCGTAAGGCCCACAACTAATCCCACAAG
>JGI24023J19991_10001257_pt1 | contig 19680 bp, 17 predicted proteins | sample Cruoilmetagenom1_FD_19991 | JGI IMG/M metagenome (IMG submission 19991) | reverse complement strand
TCCAGACTGATATGACGCACATCCTTACCCTTGACGAGATAGATAACATACTCACATATATTACGTGAGTGATCACCGATACGCTCCAGCGCACGTGATGCCCACATCACATCGAGTGAACGTGCAATAGATCGTGGGTCTTCCATCATATGGGTGATGCGCGTGCGCATAATAGACTCATACTGATTATCAACATTCAAATCTTCATGGGCAACCTGGAGGGCGGCCTCGACGTCCATTCGCGCGAACGCATCTAATGCCTTATGCAACATCTCACGCACCAGGTTTCCCATATTCTGCAATTCCTGGTAATTATTTTTAGGGCGCTCTTTATCCGCCAGACGCAGTCCCATATGGGCGACTTTTTCAGCCTGATCACCAATACGCTCTAGATCTGTAATGGTTTTAATCACCGCGATAATCAAGCGCAGATCACTGGCCGCCGGCTGTCGCCTTGCCAATACCTGGGTACACTCTTCGTCGATGTTCACTTCCATTGCATTAACCTGATAATCGGTCGTGATGACCCGATCGGCCAGTTCGGCATCGGCTTCGGCCAGTGAGACAACCGCATCAGCGATCTGTTTTTCCACCAGCCCACCCATCGCCAGGACACGATTACGCAACTCCTCCAACTCAGAATTAAACTGTTGCGAAATATGATGACCTAAATCACTCTTATCCATTTCAATAACCCCTTTAACCGTAACGTCCGGTTATATAGTCTTCCGTCTGCTTCATGTGTGGATTCGTAAAGATAGTATTGGTATCCGCGAACTCCACCAGATCACCCATGTACATAAACGCCGTGTAATCAGAAACACGCGCTGCCTGCTGCATATTATGCGTCACTATAACAATAGTATAATCTGATTTCAGTTCGTATATCAGCTCTTCAATCTTCAGCGTGGAAATCGGATCCAGCGCAGAGGCCGGCTCATCCAGCAAGAGCACTTCAGGCTCGATGGCAATAGAACGCGCAATGACCAGGCGTTGTTGCTGTCCACCCGACATACCCATGGCACTCTCATGCAGACGGTCTTTGACCTCGTCCCAGAGGGCGGCACCCTTGATAGCCTTTTCTACAGCTTCATCAAGAACCCTGCGATTTTTTATGCCTTGAATACGCAAGCCATAAGCCACATTTTCATAAATAGACTTGGGGAAGGGGTTCGGCTTCTGAAACACCATTCCCACTCGTCGACGCAAGTCAGCCACATTGACCGATTTATCGAAGATATTTTGCCCATGTAACTCAATGCTTCCTTCAGTCCTGACTGAATCGATTAAATCATTCATGCGGTTAAAACAACGCAGCAATGTTGACTTACCACAGCCACTGGGACCAATAAATGCTGTTACTCTATTTCTCGGGATCTTGATCGAGATATTTTTCAATGCCTGGCTGTTACCGTAAAACAGGTCCAGATCCTTGACTGTCAGAGCAATCTCTTCTGAATCGATATTCAGTCGAGTGCGCTCACGTTGCAAGTGCTCAAAATTGATGCCGTGCGTCATTCCGCTGTCAGTATTCATAACATTGTCTCTTTGCCTAAGCTGTCAACTAGTGTTCCAGGCTGCGATATTTTTCTCGCAGGTGATTACGAATAGTAATCGCAGCCAGGTTCAAAACAATAATAACCAGTACCAGTAATAGTGCCGTCGCATAAACCAGAGGCCTGGCTGCCTCGATATTCGGGCTTTGGAAACCCACGTCATAGATATGGAATCCAAGATGCATAAACTTGCGTTCCAGATGCAGAAATGGCGCATTCATATCCAGTGGCATCGACGGCGCCAGCTTGACCACACCCACCAGCATCAAGGGTGCAACTTCGCCTGCCGCACGAGCGACAGCAAGGATTAATCCCGTCATCATCGCCGGGCTGGACATCGGCAACACCGTACGCCACAAAGTCTCAGCCTTGGTGGCACCCAGCGCCATACTACCTTCGCGAATGGCACGCGGTACACGCGACAGACCTTCCTCGGTCGAAACAATAACAACCGGCAGGGTCATCAATGCCAATGTCAGGGATGCCCACATGATACCGCCGGTACCAAATGTCGGTGCCGGCAGGGCTTCTGGGAAAAACAGTTCATCAATACTGCCACCAAGAAAATAGACGAAAAAACCCAGGCCAAACACACCGTAAACAATGGAAGGCACGCCGGCAAGGTTATTCACGGCAATACGGATGGTGCGTGTCAACGGGCCTTGCTTGGCATATTCTCGCAAGTAGACAGCCGCGATAACACCCATAGGCGTTACCAGCACCGACATAATCATGACCATGAGTATGGTGCCAAAAATGGTTGGGAANATACCGCCTTCCGTGTTCGCCTCGCGTGGATCATCTGAAACAAATTCCCAGAGCTTTTCGCCATAATGCCCGAGCTTTTCCACCAGGCTCATATCATTAGGCTGGAATGCCCTGACAACCTTTGACACGGATTGCTCGACCTGCTTGCCATCCATCACTTCCATGACATAACTGTCACGCTGCATTTTCGTATACAACTCGGCCAGTTGCTTTTCAAGCACAGCATACTCAGACTTAAGCGCCTGCCTGTCTTTCTCTACACTGGCACTGGCCTCCGCTGTACTGACGCCTTCGAGCTCCAGGCGACGTTCTTCCAGTCGCAACTCCTCCAGGCCATAGTTAATGGCACCGATATCACCTTTTTCCAGATCCCGAATTTGCTTATATATCCCGACGACTCGAGCGATACTTTGTTGAAAAAATTGCCAGGCCTGATCACCCTCAGCGACGATATTTCCATCTTGTTTGACTGCCTGCAAGCGTCCGTACAGGTTACCCCACTCGCGACGCTCTATCACAACCAGCTCTTGCGGTTTGTTGCGGTCGATAAATTTATCTGCCAACACCCACCTGAAGTCGGCACCATTGACATCACGATTACCCGTTTTAAGCAAATAGCGTGTGACAAACTCTTCGTCCGTTTCTATCTCGCTGCCTGCTTCGCGAATTCGGGTTGTTGGCACCAGTTCTTCATCATAGATTTCACCGACCAGCTTTTGCTGACCGCTCGTCTGTGTCTGATAGCTGATCTCAACGACATCATTTGGCCAGAAGTAAACCAGCCCTTTGATAGTGACCAACCCTAATACACCCACCACCATCAACAAACTGACACTGACGGCACCCGCCGTCATCCATATCCAGGGGTTGCCACTTTTTATCCACTGCTTGATCATTTCATCAACCCCTTACAAATTACTGTACTTCTGACGCAATCGCTGGCGTACCAGTTCTGCAATGGTATTAACCGCAAAGGTAAACATAAACAGCACGAGACCGGCCAGGAACAAGACACGATAATGGGTGCTGTCCAGCTCGGCTTCAGGTAATTCAACCGCAATATTGGCCGACAAGGTACGCAGGCCTTCAAACGGACTGAAATCCATCACCGGGGTATTGCCTGTCGCCATCAATACAATCATGGTTTCACCGACTGCACGACCCAGACCGATCATGACACCGGAAAATATACCGGGGCTGGCACTGGGCAGGACAATCCATATCAAGGTCTGCCAGGTCGTGGCGCCCATGGCCAGCGAACCATTACTCAAATGTTTCGGTACGCCAAAGATGGCATCCTCGGCAATAGAGAATATGGTGGGTATGACCGCAAAACCCATGGCCAGCCCGACGACAACTGCATTGCGCTGGTCAAAACCGATACCAACATCATTGGTCAACCAGGAGCGCATGTCGCCACCGAACCACCATTGTTCCATCATCGGGCTCATGTCGACAGTGACCCACACCAGCACGCCGATAACCGGCAGCAATAAACCGGCCTCCCAGCCTTCCGGCACCTTATGCCGTATCGAACCCGGTAATTTTTCCCAGGCAAATGAAGCCAGCATAATACCCAGCGGCATCACCAGCATCATGGCAAAGATGCCTGGCAAATGGGTCTCGACGAATGGAGCCAGCCACAGGCCAGCGAGAAAACCCAGGATAACGGTGGGCAAAGCCTCCATGATTTCGATAGTGGGCTTGACCACCTGGCGCATACGCGGACGCATAAACTGAGCGGTGTATAAAGCACCAAAAATCGCCAGGGGCATGGCTATCAGCATGGCGTAGAACGCCGCCTTCATGGTGCCAAAAGTGATCGGAGTCAAACTGAGCTTGGGTTCAAAGTCATCGGAAGACGCTGATGACTGCCAGATGTACTCAGGCTCGGCATAACTTTCATACCAGACTTTACCCCACAAGGCCTGCCAGGAAACCTCGGGATGTTCGTTATGGATACGAATAAATTGCAGCTGCCCCTTGTCATTAGCCAGCAAGATAGCATTGGCACGGGGCGCCATTGCCGCATGTAACAGGGGTACTTCACCGAACTGGTCACTCAGCAGGGTACGATGTGCGGTAGAATGGAATAAACCGACATGGCCCTTATCATCTGTCGCCAGGAAACCCTTGCGCCCAGGCTCGATAGCGATATCGGTAATGCGTCCCTTGAGCTCGCCACTGAATTCACGCAGTCGTTTGATGCGTGGCTGATGAAATTCGTCAGGCACCGGCGACCATTGACTGATATTTCCCTTAGCGTCACCCACTAGCAAAGAGATATCACCAGTTAAAAATTTAACGGCAGTGACTTCAGTGTCCGCCGTCAGACGTAATCGCTGTATCNGGTGGGGTGAAGATTTGTCAGTAATATCATAAAAACTCAAATCACCCTTGGCCGATATCAGATAGAGATTGCGCTGATTTTTATCCANCAGGATATAGTCTATGTCATGGGATGGTAGAGGCAGGGTATATTGCGCCTGTTCCAGCGTGACTTCCTCATCCAGCAGGGAAGTTTCTTTAGTCATGTGCAGCATCAACAAACGCTTGTCTGCCGTCAGCGCCACAACGGTGGCTTCATCTTCTGCGTCCTGGAAGGCGAGCTTGACCAGGGCNTGTTCCTGGTGGTCGATAACAAGGTGCTTTTCTCCCAGAGGAAATGTAACNCGGGGAGTTATCAGGCGCTTGTCATCNGGATAAGTNACGTCATACTGATGTTTTATGGCAATGGCATAGCCATTCGACAAACCAAACATGGCAGAAGAACGGGCAAAATTGGTTTGACTGAAACTGCTGACCTTTACATCATCTGGCAAGGTCAGTTGTTGCGTCTTGATAACTGCGCCGTTGTCCGTCTTGAAAAAACGGATATTGGCTGTCGATGAAAATACGGCCCCAATCTCGGTTTGCTCTTCCATTGCCATCGCCAGAACATGCCCTTGTTGCTGCAGGGTATACTCTGCCTCCTTGTTGACATCGGCTGATTGAAACAGGGGAATAACAACATAGAGAAAGTAGAAAAAGATGAGCGCGATGGCAAAAATAACGGACACACCACCAAAGCCAACCAGATAACTGGCAAGCTTGTCTTTGAACATGCGCTTGCGATGTGATTGACTTTTTTCTGAAATAAGCTTGGCCATAATTTATGTCTAATCAGGTTAATGCGGCCTATCATAAGGCGGGAATGTGAAGGTTTTATTACAAAATTGTAATAATTAGCCTACACGCAAGCGGGAATAAATAAACTATTGATATAAAAAGAAAAAAGAGCATCATGAATGATGCTCTTTTTTATCGGAACTGCCTGGCTGCTAGAACTTGTAGACCATACCGACAGAGAAGGAAGTGGGCGTGCCACCGTTGACCGTCTTCAGCTCGTCACCATGACCGCCATCGATACCCTGGTACTTGGCATTGGGATCATTATCGGTCTGCGCGTATGCCGCGTATAACTGCGTCTGTTTATCATATTTCTTGAACAAACCGACACTGACACGGGTCGCACCAGTATCTGGGCCGACCTTGGAATCATCCGCTACCAATACCTGCCCGCGAATATCCATACCGTTTCCTATCTTGAAGATACCATTAACACCATAGACCGAGCGGTCCAGTGCATCGTTCTTACTGGTGATATCTTCATAGATAAATCCAACCTTACCAAAGCCTGCTTTATAACCGAGCATAACGCGATAGCCGTCAGTCTCACTTCCTTTCAGGTTGTCCCAGTCTTCATAGGCTGCACCAAAATAGAATGGTACGTTTTTACTTTTATACAGCACACCCAAGCTGGCGAGGGTATCATTTTTGGTATCGACAACGTTCTCATCGTCATCAGAGGCATCGGCCGAGTACATTACCATCGCTTTCACGTCACCGAATTTTTTCGACCACATGACAGCATTTTCTGCACGCTGGTTCATGGTGTTGCCACCGCTGGACTTGGCGCCGAGGACAGAACGACGCTCGCCTACACTGTCACCGAACACCCCCCATTTGCTACCAACTGTTTTAAAAGGTGTATCATGCTTACCCGCAATGACCCGACCAAATGCACCTTCCAAACCAACAAAAGTATTACGTGTTGTAAACGTATCGGCACTACCGCTACCGACACTGACTTCTTGCTCAAGCTGGTAAACCGCTGTCAGGCTGCCATCACCCATCTTGTGCTTACCCTTGAAGCCAAGGCGACTGGAGTTACTGGAGACGCTGACATCCTGAGTCGTCGTATCATTAGGTATATCGGTATCACTCGCATCGACAGAGACATGCAACTTGCCATAGATCTCCAGTTTTTCGCCGGCTACCTGGACTGCACTGGCAGACATCGGTACAACAAGAGCCAATGCAATGGCGCTTACTAGAATATTTTTTTTCATTAAAATCTCCTCAGACTATTACATAACACCGATTCATGTCCCCACGGGTCGGCATAAATTTGAAGAGACGATCTTAGTTTTTATTTATTAAACAATAGTGACGTTTATGTTAACAAAATATTAAATCAATACGGCGTTGCATATCTGCAACCCGGCATAATACGACAAGCAAAAAAAGCCCCGCGTTAGCGGGGCCCGGAATAACCATCAGAGTAGCTCCGATGATTACATTCTTAACGAGAGACTTACTTCAGCTGAGTAAGATATTTCTCGGCGACCTTTGCAGGCAAAGGAATATAGCCGTCCTTGACGACCACTTTCTGACCCACCTTGGATAACACCAGCTTCATGAATTCCATTTCCAGGGGACCCAGTGGTTCATTAGGTTTCTTGTTGACATAAACATAGAGGAAACGTGACAGCGGATAAGTACCTTTCAGAGCATTATCTGTGGTCGCCGCTATCATTTCTCCACCAGTTTTTTTGCTCAAAGGCACGGCGCGAACACTGGATGTTTTATAGCCGATACCTGAATAACCGATGCTATTGATGGATGTACCGACTGACTGCACAACTGAGGCAGAACCCGGTTGCTCATTGACGTTACTCTTATAATCACCTTTACATAACGCATGCTTCTTGAAATAACCGTAGGTGCCCGAGACAGAGTTACGGCCATAGATCTGAATGTCACGATCTTTCCACGCACCCGTCAGACCTGCGCCACCCCACTTGGTGATATCGGCTTTACTGCCACATTTACGCGTGACAGAAAAGATTGCATCAATCTCAGGAATCGTCATGCCTTTGATCGGGTTATCTTTATGAACATAAACCGCCAGGGCATCAATAGCTACGGGTATGGCTGTCGCTTTATAGCCATGCTTTTTCTCAAATGCAGCTAATTCTTTGCTTTTCATTTTACGACTCATTGGACCCAGGTTTGAGGTACCCTCAGCCAAAGCAGGTGGTGCAGTTGAAGAACCTGCCGCCTGGATTTGAATATTGACATTCGGATACTGGCGTTTGAATTCTTCTGCCCACAACGTCATCAGGTTGGCCAGGGTATCGGAACCCACGCTGGAAATGTTACCTGATACACCACTGACACGTTTGTAATCTGCCAACTTGGGATCAACATCACCCGCCTGCACACTACCCATTAGTGTGGTTGCAGCGACAAGACCGGCAAGTCCTAGAATTTTTTTATGTTTCATTTCAAGCTCTCCAATTAAGGTATTATTAAAAAAACACCTACTACGATAAATCTAAACTGGGCAAATTGTGTTTTACTAGCATGACAACCATATGTAATAAATATGACATTATTATGACAGCGTCATCGCCAATCACACTTCCCCCCTCATTAATGCGCGTGTATTTTTTTGAATTCTGCCATTAAATCAACAGGTTTCTTTTTCTTGTTACTTTTATTCAATACAAAAATCACGGTTTCACCCTTTGGCCCGGCACCTATTTGAGTGTAGCGATAAGCAGCCTCACCGATTTTTTTGACCTCCTGCATATCGTTCCAGCTGTTGAAAACATAAAAACGATTGTGTAACAACATCTCGCCATAAAATTCCGCTAATGGTTTTAGTTGTCCGTCGTACATATCAATAGACTTGATGCCACTGCGTTTTTTCTTGTCTTTCTTGGTCAAACCAAAGACGACGGTCTCTCCTGCGGGACCTGCACCGATACGAGTCAGGCGATATGAGGTTTCACCCAATTGCAAGAAGGACAGGTAGGTCTTGCTGTCATCAAAAACGTGAATACGGCCATCGTGATGCACCTCGTAAAAAAAACTTTTTCCAGCAACAGTTTCACTAGCTACAGATGCTTTCCCAGTCTTGGCATTATTGGTGGCTCCACAGGCGAGCAACAGGGAAGTAGCAACGACAAGTAAAATTCCGCGTAACAATTTTTTCATTTTTAAACTCCAGAATTATTTTAATCAATATTCGCCGGGCAATGTAACAATAGATTTTTACAGAAACATGACAGTGGAAAAAATGATCGCCTCATATTAATTACCAATAACCCTGTTAGCATGTAACAAAATATTCATAACTTTTTAATCAAACATAAACACTTCGTCGCAAGAATCGATCTTGATCAATAAACGGTAACGACCTTGAATATACTTTTTATTTCCGATGTATACTTTCCGCGCATTAATGGCGTTTCTACTTCAATCAAGACATTTCGCGATCGATTTACTCAAGCCGGTCATCGTGTCGTACTGATAGCGCCGGATTATGGCAATAATGGAGATGATGATAACGACATCATCAGGATTCCTTCCAGAAGGATTATTTTTGACCACGAAGACCGCCTGATGTGCAAGGATGCAATCAAACAACGCGCCTCAGACCTGAAACAAATCAAATTTGACCTGGTACATATCCAGACACCCTTTATAGCACACACGATGGGCGTCTATTTATCCAGACTACTGAATATACCCAGACTGGAAACGTATCATACTTTTTTTGAAGAGTATTTTTATCATTACATCCCACTGGTCCCGAAAAAATTATTACGCCACCTCGCACGTCGCTTCACCAGCAAGCAATGCAACAACATCCACCACATCATCACCCCCTCTTCCGCCATGCAGGATATTCTCAAAAGTTATGGCGTGACAACCGCCATCACTGTCCTGCCGACCGGCATAGACACCGAGCAGTTTTCCAACGGTAATGGAGCGCGCTTCAGAGAGAAGCACAACATCCGCCAGGACAGGCCCGTACTGACTCATATCGGCAGGGTCGCACACGAAAAAAACATCGATTTTCTGATAAAAATGCTCACTCATGTCTGGCAAGAGATACCGGATATTCTGCTATTGATCGCGGGAGAAGGACCGGCAGTTAATAAACTGAAACGCCTGTCTGTACGCCTGGGATTGAAAGACAACGTACTCTTTGTGGGTTATCAGGACAGGCTGACCGAATTGAATGATTGCTATAGCTGCGGCGATGCCTTTGTGTTTGCGTCCAGGACGGAAACACAGGGATTGGTATTACTGGAGTCCATGTCACTGGGCATACCCGTGGTATCGACGGCCATTATGGGAACACGCGACATACTCGGTGCCGGCATGGGTGCATTGGTTGCAGATGAACATGAACGACAATTCGCGATCAAGGTCATCAAACTACTTAATAACGAAATATTAAGAAAACGACTTGGAGCCGAAGGTAGACAATATGTGCAGGCGTGGTCTGCAGATACCATGGCATTTCACATGCTTGATCTCTATCAGACATTGTGCAAGCCATCTGAAACTCAAACAGAGCATACAGTCATTCAACCGCTATACACCACTTCGGCAACGCAGGATTAATGGCGAGATAAATTAACCGGCGCCAGATAATTAAAGAAATACGCTGTTGATTTTATCCAGGAGTGATCCAGGGCATAGCGACGTGGTGCCGCCCTGTCCAGTCTCAGCGCTGCTTGCGCGGCCTTTCCCAGGTCGTCATTGAGGACACCTGTCTCTCCATCGATAACCACATCAATAGGTCCGGTAACCGGGAATGCGGCAATCGGCACCCCACATGCCATTGCCTCCAGCATAACGAGACCAAAAGTATCTGTTTTACTGGGAAACACAAAAACATCAGCAGCCGCTATGGTACGCGCCAGTTCTTCCCCGTATTGATAACCCGTAAACACGGCGTCTGGATAACGTTGGCTCAAACGAGCCATATCAGGACCATCACCGACGATCACTTTGACGCCTGGTAATTCAAGCGCGAGAAAGGCATCCAGGTTCTTTTCAGGCGCCACCCTGCCCACATAAATAAACATAGGCCGCCTGCACTCATCTGCATGATTGTCTCCTGGCTTGAACAGATCCGTATCGACTCCTCTGCTCCAGATTTCAATGTTTTTGAATTTCCACAACTCCAGCATTTTACGCTGCGATGCCGTTGGCACCATCGTGCGAACGGCCGGCGCGTGAAACCAGCGCAGAAAACGATAGGAAATAGACAAGGGAACAGGGAAACGCAATTTGATATATTCCGGGTATTGCGTGTGATAGGAACTGGTAAATGGTCGTTTATTTTTCAGGCAATAGGCGCGTACCGCAAATCCGATGGGGCCCTCGGTTGCAATATGTATAGCGTCTGCCTGAAATTCATCCAGCATCCCGCTGATTTTCCGACCCGGGAAAAGAGAAAGTCTTATTTCTGCGTAGGTGGGTAACGGAACCGTCTTAAACGGTTCCGGGGTCAGATACATTACTTCATGTCCTTGCTGCTTCAGGACATCACCCGTTTTAAGCAAGGTCGTTACAACACCATTCGTTTGCGGATGCCAGGCGTCCGTCGCGATGACTATTCTCATGCAATCTTCTGCTTGTAGTCCTTGCTATCAACTTCTTCTGTCACCATCGTATGCACACTGTCGGACCAGTGCAGTATTTCCAGCAGGCCACCCTGGGTTTCCACCATGGCGGTACAACTCTCTACCCAGTCACCATCATTACAATACAATACGCCATTGATATATCTTATTTCTGCGTGATGAATATGCCCACAGACAAGACCATCCACGTCACGCTTCTTGGCCTCATGGGCGACGGCCTGTTCAAAATTACTGATGACATTAACTGCATTCTTAACCTTGTTCTTCAAATAGGCTGAAATCGACCAATAGGGAAACCCGAATTTTCTACGGAAATAATTAACGCCGCGGTTCAAGTACAACAGAAAATCATAGGCGGTATCCCCCAGATACCCGATAAAGCGACTGTATCTAATGACACTATCAAATTCATCACCGTGCAACATCAACAGTCGCCTGCCATCAGCGGTCTCATGAATATAGTCCAGGTGTATTTCAACATTTCCGAACACCAGACCATCATAATCACGCAACATCTCATCATGATTACCCGGCACATAAATGACTTTGGTTCCATGCTTGGCTTTTCCGAGGATAGTTCTGATGACATTGTTATGTGACTGTGGCCAGTAAAGACCGCGCCGTTTCATCGCCCAGATATCAATAATATCGCCAACAAGAAAAAGGTACTCGCATTCTGTCGACCTGAGAAAGTCCAACAGGTAATCGGCCTTGCAACCCCGATACCCCAGATGAATATCCGAGAGCCAGATACTACGATAACGCATAGGTGACAGCCTGCTGATTGATTCCATGATCCTGCTCCGTTCTATCTTTTTAGACTAAAGATAAAACCGAGAGATGACAGGCAGACTATTTTTTTTATAAATATTTATGACAAGGAAAGATAACCATACCAACTGAACAATAATGTCTTAATAAGGATGCCGGGTGGCAGACAAAACAGTCAGGCTACTTCCTTTTTAATAGCGAGTGAAACAGGGAAATGACAGCGAAAAATACTGCCCTTGCCCAGTTCACTTTCAATCTCCAGGGAACCTTGATGACGATTAAGGACATGCTTGACTATTGCCAGACCCAATCCGGTGCCCCCGGTTTCTCGTGAGCGCCCCACATCGATACGATAAAAACGTTCAGTTAATCGGGGTAAGTGTTCCTGAGCGATTCCCGTACCATTGTCTTCGACCTCGAACCAGACCCCACGCTCGTCAGCAAACCAGCGAATATTAATCTCACCGCCAGCCGGCGTATATTTGACCGCATTGTAGATCAGGTTGGAGAATACACTGACAAGCTCTTCGTAATTGGCGTGCAAGCAAAGCACGTGATCGGATTTCAGTTGAATGACATGACGGCCCGCACTGAGAATGCCTGCATCCTCAACGATCATCTCTAACACCGCAGGGACGTCAACCTGCTGTTTCTTGTGATCACTCTCATCGGTTTCGAGGCGCGATATTAACAACAAATCAGTCACGATATTCTGCATACGCAGGGTTTGCTGCATCATGGAATTAAGTATCTTGCCGTTCTCATCTGCCCACTCATCCTGCTGTTCCTGCAAACTTTCCAGATAACCGGAAATCACCGTTAAGGGCGTGCGTAATTCATGCGAGACATTGGCGATAAAATCCTTGCGCATTTGTTCCAATCGATAGAGACGGGTAATGTCGCGCACCATCATCAAGCGTTGATTATTCCCATAAGGAACAATTTGCAGTGATAGATGAATAGATTCGTTCAAGGGAGATTTCATCCGCAACGGCTCGCTATACTCCGAGCGATTAAGGTAAACGATAAACTCCGGCGTCCTGATCAAGTTGGTGATAGGCTGACCAGCGTCATGAGTACTTTTAAGATTCAACAGCTCTGCCGCTTTTTTATTCCAGTTTTCTATATTGCCACTAGCGCTCAGTACGACGGCCGCATCGGGCAAGGCATTGGTCGATTCACGAAAACGGTTAACCATGGTCGCCAGGCGTTTTTTGCGACGACGATTGCGTTGCTGCAATCGATATAAATGATAATAAATATCTGACCAGGCGCCTTCAACCACGTCAGGTATGCCCGTGCGCTTCCCCTGCAGCCACATACCAAGATGATGAAGGTGATACAGATGCCAAACGAGATAAGCGGAAACAATCAGCAATAATACAATCGCGAGATGCCCGACTAACAAACCTACTAGCAGGCCGACAAATACCAAAGCTGTCAACCGCCAAATCTCATTTGACCAGGACTTGTTCACCTATCTATCTATTCCTGTGCTGAGAAGCGGTATCCCGCGCCCCTTACTGTCTGAATCAATTTATCAAAACCATGCATTGAAAGTTCTTTTCGCAAGCGCCTGATGTGCACATCAACCGTGCGTTCTTCAATATAGACATTCTGACCCCATACCCTGTCGAGTAACTGCGAGCGGCTGTAGACCCGTTCAGGATGTGTCATGAAAAATTGTAACAACCTGAACTCTGTTGGCCCAAGATGGATTGACTCACCTTCCGACTGAACCCTGTGCGTGCTCGGGTCCAGTTCCAGCCCCGATACCAATATAGCATCGTTTTCATTAACCGGTTCACTTCTGCGTAATACGGCATAGATACGTGCAATCAATTCCCGGGTAGAAAAGGGTTTGGTGACATAGTCATCCACACCCACCTCAAAACCGCGTAACTTGTCGCCTTCTTCCACTCTCGCCGTCAACATGATAATAGGTATAGAGCGGGTTAATTCGTCCTGCTTCAAGCGCCTTGCCAGATCGACACCACTGATATCCGGCAACATCCAGTCCAACAGGATCAGATCAGGTTGTTTTTCCGCGATAATATTCATCGCCTGCATCGAGTCCTGGGCCAAGGTAATGTTGAACCCTGTGCGCTTGATTGCAAATTCAACCATATCAAGGATAGCCGGCTCATCATCCACTACCAATATACTTTTATCTTCAGACATAACCATTGCCACAAAAAATTAATATTTTTGCATTAAAAGGCAAAATTGTTACAGGTTAATGACATAAAGGCAGAGGGAGGGGGAAAGAGACAAGGGAAAAGGGCGGTAGTCGCGCCTTTTTCCGAGCTAAGCTTGTATTTTTCCTACCATTTCCGATGCTTTCACTCAATTGTCACAATCTGCTTTTTATCATTATTTTTTATCCAGTTGAGAGACATCCCTAATAGCGCCACGAGAAGCTGATGTGGTCATGGCAGCATAGGCCTTGAGAGCAGAAGATACCTGACGAACGCGACCCACCGGTTGCCATGCCTGGGCACCTTTAGCTTCCATGTCTTGTCGACGCTGCGCCAGGAGATCATCACTGATCGCCACACGAATGATTCTCTCGGGTATGTCGATTTCAATGGGATCACCCTCTTCAACCAAACCGATAGCGCCCCCTTCGGCAGCTTCAGGTGATGCATGCCCGATGGACAGACCTGATGTCCCACCAGAAAAACGACCATCGGTGATGAGCGCACAAGCCTTGCCCAGCCCCTTGGATTTCAGGTAACTGGTCGGGTACAACATCTCCTGCATGCCCGGTCCACCACGCGGACCTTCGTAACGGATAATGACAACATCGCCTTCCTTGATCTGGTCGGCGAGTATCGCCTCGACAGCCGCATCCTGGCTTTCGAATATCCTCGCTGTACCGTGGAACTTCAGGATACTTTCATCGACTCCCGCTGTTTTTACCACACAGCCCTCTTCAGCGATATTGCCGTAAAGAACGGCAAGTCCACCATCCTTGCTATAGGCATGTTCGAGGTTACGGATACAGCCCTCTTCGCGATCGACATCCAGAGATGGCCAGCGTTTACTCTGGCTGAATGCCGTCTGCGTCGGTACATTACCGGGTCCAGCCATAAAAAATTCCCTGACCTTATTACTATTGGTCTGCACGACATCCCACATCTCCAGGGCCTTGGCCATATTATCACTGTGGATAGTCGATAAATTACTATGCAACAAGCCTGCACGATCGAGTTCCCCGAGGATAGCCATAACACCACCGGCACGGTGCACATCTTCCATATGATACTTCTGCGTGGAAGGGGCAACCTTGCACAAATGAGGCACCTTACGCGACAAACGATCGATATCATCCATTGTAAAATTAACCTCGCCTTCCTGGGCCGCGGCCAGCAAATGCAGAATTGTATTGGTGGAACCACCCATGGCGATATCCAGTGACATCGCATTCTCGAATGCAGCGAATGAGGCTATCGAACGTGGTAACACCGAATCATCATCTTGTTCATAATAGCGCTTGGCGTTGGCAACAATCACCCGCCCAGCTTCTAAAAACAGGCGTTCGCGATCAGCATGTGTCGCCAAGGTACTGCCATTACCCGGCAACGAAAGTCCCAGGGCCTCGGTCAAACAATTCATGGAATTGGCAGTGAACATACCTGAACAGGAACCACAGGTCGGACAGGCAGAACGCTCCATGGTCATGACATCTTCATCACTGACCCTGTCATCCGCGGCAGAGACCATCGCATCCACCAGATCAAGATGAACCTCCTGGCCATTAATAATGCTTTTACCCGACTCCATCGGGCCACCCGATACAAACACCGCGGGAATATTAAGACGCATGGCCGCGTTCAACATTCCCGGTGTGATCTTGTCGCAATTGGAAATACACACCAGTGCATCGGCACAATGTGCATTCACCATGTATTCAACGGCATCGGTGATCAATTCACGCGATGGCAATGAGTACAGCATGCCACCGTGACCCATCGCAATCCCGTCATCAACCGCAATGGTATTAAATTCCTTAGCCACCCCGCCGGCCTTTTCTATTTCACGTGCGACCAATTGACCCATATCTTTAAGATGCACATGCCCTGGAACGAACTGCGTGAAGGAATTGGCAATCGCGATAATCGGCTTGTCAAAATCATCATCTTTCATTCCGGTAGCGCGCCAGAGGGAACGCGCCCCTGCCATGTTTCTACCATGCGTCGTGGTTCTTGAGCGATATTCAGGCATTGCTGACCCCTGTGTGAAAATAAAATACTGGCCTGATTCTATCAGATTTTTTCACGTCAGACGCCTTCATTACTGTACAGGCGAGCAAACGCATGCCTCAATATTCAACGGTGACAGCAATACCTTGCATTCAAGACCACTTTACGTTGAAAATATCCCTCTAAAACGTTAACTTAGCGATATATCACCCATTGAGTAAGGACATTGAGCAAACAATCTGACAACCCCCACACACAGGAATTTATCAACTGGTTCCGCAATGCATCGCCGTATGTGAATGCACACCGCGGGCGTACCTTTGTGCTCGCTTTTGCCGGAGACGCGGTGCTGGACAAGCATTTCGATACCCTTATTCATGACATTGCCATTCTTAACAGCCTGGGAATTCGCCTGGTCATCGTACATGGCGCCAGGCCACAAATAGACAAGCGACTCGCACGCGAAAAGATTGAAACGACCTACAAAGATGGATTAAGGATCACTGATAGCAAGGCCCTTGAGTGCGTCAAAGAGGCAGTAGGCAGTATTCGGGTTGAAATTGAATCACTGCTATCGATGGGCGTTGCCAATACACCGATGGCGGGGGCGCACTTACGTGTCGCCTCCGGTAACTTCGTCACTGCACAACCTCTGGGGGTGCGTGATGGTATTGATTTCATGCATACAGGCCAGGTCAGGCGCATTGATATTGAGGCGATCAGTCAGCGCCTCAACAATGGCGACATCGTACTGCTTTCGCCATCCGGCTATTCACCCACAGGGGAAGTCTTTCATCTCAGCGCTGAAGATGTCGCCACGACGACTGCGATTGAATTACAGGCAGACAAGCTGATATTCATGCTGGAAGGCAGCAATCTGCTGGACAACAACCGCCAGCTCATTCGGGAAATATCGCCGGCGCAAGCCGACCGACTACTGGATGGCCCGCATAAATTGTCGGAAGAAATACGCACTCACTTGAGAAGCGCCGTACACGCCTGCCGTTTCAAGGTACGCAGGGCACACTTGATCCAACGTAAGACCGATGGCGCACTACTGCAGGAATTATTCACACGCGATGGCGTAGGCACATTGATTACTGGCGAAACCATCGAAAAAATGCGCAGCGCCGACATCAACGATGTTGGTGGCATTATCGAACTCCTCAAACCGCTGGAAGATACCGGCGTGCTCGTCAAACGCTCGCGTGAATTACTCGAAATCGAGATTGATCGCTACACGGTCATCGAACGCGAAGGCATGATCATTGGCTGTGCTGCCTTCCATCCCTACCACAAAGAACGGGTGGCCGAACTCGCCTGCCTGAGTGTCCATCCCGAATACCGGGATGTGGGACGCGGCGAAAACATGCTCGCACATATTGAAAAGCAGGCGATCTCCCTGGGTATGGAAAAATTACTCGTCCTGACAACACAAACGGCACACTGGTTTCAGGAAAAGGGATTTGTTGAAACGGATATAAAATCCCTGCCCATAAAGCGGAAAAACCTTTACAACGTCCACAGAAAGTCAAAAATATTTTATAAAAATCTGTAACTTATCTCAGCCCTTGATACATGGCAGATAAGTCGATAGAGTCAGGTATTGCCCTAATGGCGGCAGCAATCCCCACACAGGTGACAGAATGGCAGATAAAATGTACATGCTGGAAATTTATGATGACGAGGATTATAACGGACCTAATCCCGTCAAACTGATCGGTCAGTTTGTTGTACGCGGACCAGAAGGTAGCCAGTACTACATTTTAAAACCTCATGAGACCCTGCAACTGGAAGGCAGAACAATCCATTGCCTGGCCATCCGCCCTCACTACGACGGCGACCCCATCCATAATGCCATGGAAAGTATTTGCACGGTTGGCATTGCCCTGCCAAGCAATGGCTCGGCTTATCAGGAAGGCATCACTTACGGCTTCAATGATTTTATCTTCTGGAAAGTCGGTAAAATAAATCCTCCCCACTAGTTTTAATCCGCTTTCCAGCATCATTTATGCCTAGCCGAATTCTGCATTTGACAGACACGCATTTGCATGCCGATCCTGATTTCAATCATATGGGTGTGAACACCCGGCAAAGCCTGCACGCAGTCCTTGATCACGTCCATGCCGGAAAACACAAGCCTGATATAATCCTGATAACAGGCGACCTTACTCATGATGAAACAGCTGCGGGTTACCGGCAATTGCGATTGATCCTGGATGCTCTCGATGCGCCGGTCTATGTATTACCGGGAAACCATGACGATCCTGCATTAATAAGTGATGAACTGTGTAGCCCGAAGATCAGCAACCAGGCGTGCATTGTCCTTGATCAATGGCAAATCATTATGCTTGATTCAAGTATCAGGGGCAGTGAAAGCGGCGAACTGAACCCATCACAACTGGACTTGCTGAGGCACTACCTGACTCACCATCCCGACTTGTATACGATGGTGTGCCTGCACCATCAACCCATACCNGTTGGTAGCCAATGGCTTGATACCATGCAAATCAACAATAGCGAACAGCTCATGCAACTGATCGCACCTCATCCCCAGGTGAAGGCCGTATTATGGGGACACGTCCATCAAGCATTTGAACGCCTGCTCGGCGGTATTCACTGGCTGGCTTCACCCGCCACTTGCAGGCAGTTCCTGCCTGGTTCAGATNAATTTGCCCTGGATGAAAACAAGGAGGCGGGGTATCGTTGGCTGATGTTATCAGACACGGGGGAAATGGAGTCGCAGGTTATCTGGTTATAAGTCACAGCCTCGAATCAAACCAGCAGACTGTTCACCTTCCACAATCGTCGATTAACCTGCAGGTCATACAGGTGTCTTTCTGCATCGACAAGATGTTGACCCCAATGCCACAGGTAGCCCCCATACCAGACATCCACTGCACGCGACAAGGCATCCGGCTCTGCTCCCAGTACCTCCAGTCCTTTTTTCAGTTCAAAATAAATATCGGTAAAATCATCGGCAAGGCTGCCACTCATACCATCAATCTCGCCCACCCGATCAAAATCGAGGTTATAGCCATCATGCTCACCTAGTAATTCACGTAATCGACTGTACAATTCAAAGCGCATATCCAGATCAATTTCGGGGTCGTGCGGACAGGAATCAAAATAATTACCGGAAATAGCGCAGACACCTGCATGTATACGTGGCAGGAGTGAAGACAGGTTATCCAGCCAGTCGGCATTGACCTGGTCCAGGTGTTCAATCAGGTGGCAATACTCGCCAGCTGAATTCGCCAACATCAGACTCCAATCTTTTGCTAATGNCATAACCNATTCCCTTGTATCCTCCTAACTGGTCTTTACCAAGTTTAGACGAATTTCGGGACATTTACCGACAAGCCACTGATNGCCAATCAGGANGAGGGCAACAATAAGAATGGGAAAATAAAATGCCAACAAAAACATATAATAAGGAATAATCCCTAGCATGGGCGCTGGCATCTATTCCCCAGGGTATAACAATAAATAAAGTAGGCTATCCCTGCAGACAAAAGACAAATCTAGGGCCTGTTAACCCTAATGACGCCCCCGCGACGGAGGCCATTTTTTTTCGGAACAAGGCGCATTGAGCGTAGTGTACTTGCC
>JGI24023J19991_10001254_pt1 | contig 19710 bp, 22 predicted proteins | sample Cruoilmetagenom1_FD_19991 | JGI IMG/M metagenome (IMG submission 19991) | reverse complement strand
GCACCCCTCGGCGCTGAACGGCGCGTGGCGCGAGCCGATTGGATTTCGCACGTAAGTGCCGGCAGGATAGTCGCCCTTCTCGTCGCTGAAGACGCCGTGGAGAACGAAATACTCCTCGCCGCCGCCGTGAACGTGCTCCGGAAAACGCGACTTGGGCGCGTACCGCACGAGGGACGTCGCACGAGCCACTTCATCGCCGATCCGATCGAGCATGATTCGATCCACGCCGCCGCTCGGGCTCGGCTGCCAATCGCCCTCGTTGAATTGTTTTAGGGCCGGGCTGGAGAAATCCGCGTTGATCTTCATAATCTACCTCGTAACCAAAGTGGCCAATCCGTCACTGATCCCGTTGTTGACGCCGGTATTGCTCAACCGGCAGACCGCCCAGGCCCCAGTCCTCGAGTTCCACCTCATCGATGACAACCATGGTCGTCGCCGGCGATTTGTCCAGAACCTTGACCAGAAGATCCGTCGCCCCGCGGATCAGCGCCGCTTTTTGCTGCGGTGTGGTGCCGCCTTCACGGGTAATCTTGATGTTCACATAGGGCATCGGTTGTATTCCTTTGCGGTTGTTGGGTTACGCCTGCGCCGGATTGGCGGGATCGAAATGAAAGACCTTGGCGATGATCCGCCACTCCCCGCCGATTTGGATGAGGGTCAGGAGATCGACATACCGTCGCGCCAACATGGTGCAACGCAGGCGGGCGAAGGCCGTGACGGGACCGGCCAATTCGATCGAGTCTATGGCGAACTGGTACGGCTCGCCGCGGCTCTGCGGAGATGTGCGTGCCTCGACGATCGGGAAGTAGGCTGCCATATCCAGATGCAGCAGCTTGCCGTCCGAGGCGGTGAAGTATTGTGCTTGCGGATGAAACGCCGTTTGCAGAATCGCCGTATCGCACCGGTAAAGGCCGTCACTGTATCGCTCCAGGACAGCCACAATTTCCGTGTATTCCTGTTGCATTGGTCCGGCTCCAAATGTGGGCCCCCCGCGGGCAGAAGGGCATCTGAACCGTCCTGCCCGCGGGTGGATCAGTGAACCAGTCCCTCGGCCCGCATCGCGGCCTGCACCATCGGGCGGGCAGCGACGCGGTCCATGAAGGCTTTTAGATTAGGGCGATCGCCCAAGCCGACACCGGTCGGCGCCGCCCAGCCGGCGACAACGAAGAGATAGCTGTCGGCGACGCCGAACGTATCGCCGAGCAGGTGTTGCCGGCCGTCGGACAGGATTGTTTCGACAACGTCGAGCTTCTGGCCGATCAGGTGTTCGGCGTCTTTACGCGCGTCACCGGTCGGCGGGTTCGCCGAGAAGAGGGGACTGAAAGCCTTGTGCAGTTCCGACGAGATGAAATTCAAATGCTCTTGCAGCCGGGTCCGAGCCAGGGAGCCGTTCTCCGGCGCCAACTTCTTCGCCGGTGCCTGGTCGGCAATGAATTGAAGAATGGCGGGACCCTCGGTGACAACCGAGCCATCGTCAAGGCGCAGGGCCGGCACCCGCCCCTTGAGACTGATGGCGCTATAACTCTCGCCGCTCTCGGTCGTTTTCGTAGCGGAATCGACCTTGTCGATCTCGAAATCGGCCTCGATTTCGCGCAGCGCAATGTGCGAGGCCAGCGAGCAGGCGCCGGGCATGTAGTAAAGCTTCACGGTTCGGTCTCCTTCGTTAGGGGATGTCAACGAACCGCTATGTAGGATACACGCTATGAAAATGATACTTGATATTGAAAAGTAACTAGATTATTGAGTTACTGCCCGGTAACCGGAGATTCCCATGGCCTTGAAATTACGCAAAAATCTTAGCCCAGCCCCACCGCCGGACTGTCCCTTGATGACGTGCATGGCCTTTCTCGGAGGGGCGTGGGGACCGAATATCCTGTGGTATCTAAGTGCTGGCCCGCGCCGCTTCAGCGAGCTGAAGTCGGACATACCGGGCGTCTCGCCCAAGATGCTCACGACCCGCCTGCGCGAGCTCGAGCACGACTGTATCGTGGAACGCACGGTAAAGCCGACGTCACCGCCGTCGGTGGAGTATGCCCTGACGAGCCTCGGACAGGAACTAGTGCCGGCGATTCAGGCTATTGTCGCGGTCGGACATAAGCTGAAGAAGTTGCGGCAACAGAACGCCTCCCGCCGATCGCGCAACGCCGCGCGAGACTCCGCGCCCGCCCCTCGGGCCGCGCCTTAGAACAGCCCTTCGATCTGTCCTTGATCGTTGAGGTGAATGCTGTTGGCGGCGGGCACGCGGGGCAGGCCGGGCATGGTCATGATGGCCCCGGTGACGGCGACGACGAACTCCGCTCCCGCAGAAAGGCGTAACTCGCGAATCGGCACGGTAAAGCCCGAGGGGGCGCCCTTCAGGTTCGGATCCGTGGAGAAGCTGTACTGAGTCTTGGCCATGCACACCGGAAGATGGCCGAAATCCTTCTGCAACTCCGCGAAACGTTTCTCGATGACATCGTCGCAGACGATCCCGTCGCCGCCGTAGATCGACTTGACGATGGTTTCGACTTTACCGCGTAACGGCATCTCGTCCGGGTAAAGCGGCTTGAAGTCGGCTTGGCCCGAATCGGCCAAGTCCACCACGTGCTTAGCCAATTCCTCGGTCCCGGCCCCGCCATCGGCCCAATGGTTGCAGACGATAACCTTGGCGCCGACCGCTTCCGCGGCCGCCTGCACCGCTGCCACCTCGGCCTCGGTATCTTTGACGAAGCGATTGACGGCGACCACCACCGGCACGCCAAAGGAGGATACGTTGGCGATATGACGGGCCAGATTGGTGCAGCCGGCGGTGACCGCCGCCACATTCTCTTGCCCCAAATCATTCTTTGTCACGCCGCCATGCATCTTCAAGGCACGCACCGTGGCGACGACGACCACGGCGCTCGGGCTCAGGCCGGCCTTGCGGCATTTGATATCGAAGAACTTCTCCGCTCCCAAATCCGCGCCGAAGCCCGCCTCGGTGACCACATAGTCGGCCAGTTTCAGGGCGGTCTTGGTGGCGATCACCGAGTTACAGCCATGGGCGATGTTGGCGAACGGGCCACCGTGGATGAAGGCCGGGTTGTTTTCCAGGGTCTGCACCAGATTGGGGGCGATGGCATCCTTCAACAGCACGCTCATGGGCCCCGGCGCCTTGAGATCGCGGGCGGTAATCGGCTTGCGGTCCCGGGTTTGGCCGACCACGATCTTGCCCAGGCGTTCTTCCAGGTCCTTCAGGTCCGTGGCCAGGCAGAAAATCGCCATCACCTCGGAGGCAACCGTGATGTCAAAGCCGTCCTCGCGGGAGAAACCGTTGGCCACGCCGCCGAGGGAATTGACGATGGAGCGCAAGGCCCGGTCGTTCATATCCACCACCCGGCGCCAGGCCACCCGGCGGGTATCGAAGCCAAGCTCGTTACCCCAATAGATATGATTGTCGATCAGCGCAGAGAGCAGGTTGTGGGCGATACCGATGGCATGGAAATCACCGGTGAAGTGCAGGTTGATGTCTTCCATCGGCACGACCTGAGCATAACCGCCGCCAGCGGCCCCGCCCTTCATGCCGAAGCAGGGGCCCAAAGAGGGTTCGCGCAGGCAGATGGCCGTCTTCTTGCCGATGCGGTTCAGCCCGTCGCCCAGGCCGACCGTAGTGGTGGTCTTGCCCTCGCCCGCCGGTGTTGGGGTGATCGCGGTGACCAGGATCAGCTTGCCATCGGGTTTGCTCGCCAGGCTATTGATGAATTCGAACGAAACCTTCGCCTTATGCGGCCCGAATTGCAGCAGCGCGTCGGCGGGTATGTCCAGCTTACCGGCGATCTCCCCGATCGGCCGCATTGTGGCCTCGCGGGCGATTTCAATGTCGCTCTTCACCATGGCACCTCTTCTCCCCATCCTGTCTTGTTATCGTTTATTTAGATTGCAGCCGTCGCACGCGCTGGATTTTGCGCCCCCGCACCGTAGCCGCCAAGCACCCGANCGGATTTGCTGTATTCGACATCGCTCAGCTTGTTGCCGACATAGGCTGAATCCTGGCGGACCTTCTACGTCTCGCCGCCCGTATCGGCACCATCTTCGGCTAAGCGGTGGCGGGTCATCAACGGTACCTGCGCTATGACGAAGACCAAGGTCAAGCCGATCAACCCGAAAACCTTGAAAAGCACCCAGACATCCGTGCTCTGGGTCCGCCAGACGATCTCGTTGAGCCCCGCCATGGCGGCGAAAAACACGGCGAAGCGGAAGGACAAGCGCCGCCATCCCTCCTGATCCATAGCCCAGGCCGTGCCGAACAGCGGTTTGAGCAAGGGGCGGCCCAGGGCAAGGCCCCCAAACAGCACGGCCGAGAACAGACCCTCGATAATGGTCGGCTTTATTTTGATGAAAGTCTCGTCGTTCAGCCACAAGGTCAGGCCGCCGAAAACACCGACGACGGCCGCCGTCATCAAGGGCACCCAGGCCAGGCGCCGCACCATCGCGAACGAAAGCACCAGAACCACGGCCGTCGCCGCCATCAGCGCCCCGGTGGCCGTCATCAGGCCGAACTTCAAATAGGCGGCAAAAAAGACAGCGATCGGTCCGTAGTCGACAACCGGCTTGAGCCAAACAGGTTCGCGCTTTTCCACTTAAGTCATCCGCTTCTTCGCTATTGTCGCCGGCACCCTAACGCACTCCGCCCATGGGGACAAAACGCGGCATATCCGGCGGGCTTACCCACAGCTGGTTATGTTGCCCTTGGGGGGCGCGCCCACAAGCTGCTATTCTCAAGCTTGGTCAGGGCGACCGCACGGCGTTGCGTTTGATGGGCTGTGGATGGCCTAGGGGGAAAGACCAAGGGGAAGAATATGCCCAAACTGAATGGCACCGCCACAGGCGCGGGGCGACTGGCGGAGTGGGCCGGCGTGGTGGCAATGCTGGTCCTGGCCATCCCGGCCCAGGCGGCGCCGGACAAACCTGCGGTCAATGAAGTTATCGGCTATGCCACCGCGGAGCGCAGCGGCGCGACAACGTCCTGGACCTTGGCCGAGGGTGTGCCCTACCTTTTCGTCCCCTCCATCGGTGCCAAAAGCGTGGCGGCGGTGGACACCGGCGCCGGCGTCGGCGCGGTTCTCTTTCAGCACCCTTATTTCGAAACCCGTGATACCGGCTGCACCCCGGCGCTGGGCAGCGATGCCCGCCCGGATCTCAAATGGCGCGGCGCCACCGCCCGGTTCTCGCCACCGGTCGAACCTCAGGCGCGCGATGCCGCCAGTAGTACCAACACCGACCGCGTCGCCTCTCTTATCGTCTATCGCAAGGATCTGGGGCCGCCGCCGGGTGCGCTCCTCCTGAACCGCCGGCTCACCCTTGGGTCGCCGTGCCGCCAAGGCATCCACAAAACGTTCTTCGACCGGGTGTTCGTGCCCCTTGCCGCGCCGCCGGAACCGGCGCGCTGCTACAATCTTGTCGGCACCCATCCTCAAGACGGCGGCAAAAACTTCAGGATCAACTTTACCTCGGCCGATCGGCTGGTGATCCTACAGCCCGCCGATCTCGACAATCGCTACCGCAACATCCGGCATCGGTTTCGCGTGACCCTCTACGATGGCGATGGGTGCCGCGGCGGNGCNGGGGAATTCCGCAGCGCGGGGCAAGAGCCCGGCGACATCAAACTTGCTCAGGTAGGTTTACGCGACCGGGTGCGATCGGTGCGGATCGTCTATGAGGGTGGTCCGCTTGCCCCCTATTACACGGTACCGGCCGCAACGCCGGTCGCCGCCAAGAGCCCGGCACCGCAACCCGCACCAGCCGCCGCCGCTCCTACCCCAGACGCTCCTGCTCCCGTCGTTGCTGCGCCCACCGGTCCCGCCAAAGCGGCGCTCGCCGAGGTAACGCCCGCTAAAGCTGTCCTCGCCGAAGACCAAGTTGTCGCGACGCCGGCACCCCCCAGCCCATTGCCACGCCCGTTACCCAGTCCGCCGGCCAGCCAACCAGCAAGGACGACGCCGAGTGACGCGGTAGCGGCCCCGCCGGCACCCTCTTCGGACAAGCTCGAAGAGGCGGTGGCGACGCCAAGAACGCCGGCCACACCGCTGCTGGCCGCCCTACCCGCACCCCGCCTGACGCTGCCGACACCGAAGCCGGCCGCGCCGGCACCAACGGCTGCCAGCAAGACCTTCGAGTATCCCGTGCATGACATCTATCGGCTCAACTTTTGCTTGCGTTGGGGCGTGGACTGCGGCGAGCCGGCGGCAACCGCTTGGTGTAAGGCACAGGGCTTTACGAAAGCTAGTGCCTGGAAGGCCGACAAGGATATCGGCGCGCTCTTTCCGACTATCGTACTGGCGGACAAGCGGGTCTGCGCTCAGGGCCCGTGCGATGGATTCGAAGAGATTACCTGCAGCAACTAGCGCCCATTGGCCGTGACTGGGCGTATAAAATACACCCTTTAGTAGAAATACCATCTAGCCCTGGCGGTTAAATCCTTAACACTTTCTCAAGGGCGTTTAGCCGAGAATGGGGGATCGAAACCTCTATTCAGGGAGCCCAAAACGTGTCGCATGTATCCAACCCTGCCATTGAGGAGCGGGGAGCGATCCGAGAGCCGAGCGAGCGCAAGCCCCGGCTGACGCGTCGTGAGACTGCACGTATTTCAAACGAATCCTTTCTGAATCACTATTTCAAGCGCTTGAGCCCGGCGGTTGCGGACTCCTTCACGCAAGAACAGCGCGACGCCATCATGATCATGTTCGGCGCGCGCGAGATCGCCAATCATTCCCTCGAGGTTCGCCGGTCGATTCCCTTCGGCCGGCGCCGTTTCTACCTGGTTCTTCTGATGGGCCCCGAGCGGCGCCATTTCGTGCGCCTGCACGGCCAGGGCGCGGTCTCGCGGCCGTTCAATATCCTTTTCTATCTTGGCGCCGGCGCACTGATCTTAGCGCCTGTCTTGGCCCTTCTTCTGTACGGCACCGGAATGTAGGAGGGCGGCCCCGGTGTCCCGCCGGCGGCCACTGGCACCCATGCGCTGGTTTCGGCTATGGTCGCCGGATGCGGCCGTTGCAGCCAATACGTGCCGCCGCATGAGCGCGGCAGGCGACGATCCCGTCCCCTTGGGGCCTCTTGCACAATTACTCACGCGAGGCGTCGGCCGGGCCTTACGCGATTTCGGGTATGTGTCCTTAAGCGAATTTACGTTGCGCTCGCGGCGGCGCGTCGATGTCATTGCCCTGAACCACAGCGGCGCCATTGCCATCGTCGAAGTAAAATCCTCGATCGAGGATTTCCGCGCCGATCACAAATGGCGCGACTACCAGGCCTATTGCGACCGGTTCTACTTTGCCGTACCGCCGGACTTTCCGCGCCAAGTGTTGCCGGAGGATTGCGGGCTATGGATCGCCGATGCGTACGGCGCCATCCTGCGCCGCGAGGCACCATTGCAACCCCTCAATGCCACCCGGCGCCGGTCGCAGACCTTGCGCTTTGCGCAAACCGCGGCGCGCCGCCTGGCCCGCACCAGCGAGCTCGCAAAAGGCATGCGCAAGCCGCCTAACCATTGAGCTTGGCGATGGTACCGGTGGTCGAATAACCGGGCATCAGATCGGCCAGCACCACCCGGCCGCCATGCTGGCGCACCACGTCGGCACCCACGACTTGCTCGGCCGTATAGTCGGCGCCTTTGACCAGCACGTCCGGACCCAGCGCCTCGATCAACGTTAGCGGCGTATCCTCGCCGAAGACGGCGACCAGATCCACATCCGCCAGGGACGCCAGCACGGCCGCGCGGGCGGCTTCCGGCTGCACCGGCCGGCCGGCCCCCTTGAGACGGCCGACGGAGGCATCGCTATTCATGCCAACCACCAGACGGTCGCAAGCAGCGCGCGCCTGGCGCAACAACGAGACATGCCCGGGATGCAAAAGATCGAAGCAGCCGTTGGTAAAACCCAACGTCAGCCCCCGCCGGCGCCAACGTGCCGCGTGCTCGAGCATGCCGGCGATATCCACCACCTTGGCCTCGGCGGCGACCAGGTCAGCGGCGTGGTGGGCGCGCAGAATGTCTCCGGGGTGGGCTACGGCTGTTCCCAGCTTGCCGACCACCACACCGGCGGCGACATTGGCAAGCCGGGCGCCGCGGGCCAGATCGCAGCCGGCGGCCAACGCCGCGGCCAATACCGCGACCACCGTATCGCCGGCGCCGGAGACATCGAAAACTTCCCGCGCGGCCGCCTGGAAATGCTGGGCCGAGGTGTCGGACTGCAGGAGGGTCATGCCCCTTTCGCTGCGCGTCGCCAGCACATTGGCGACCCCGGCCTGCTCGATCAGGGCCCGGCAAGCGGCGGCGACCTGATCGTCGTCGTCGGCAGGCAGTCCGGTCGCCAGGTGCAGCTCGCGCCGGTTCGGCGTGATCACATCGGCACCGCGATAGATGGAAAAATCGCGCCCCTTGGGATCGACCACCACCGGCCGGCCCGCCTCATGCGCTGCCGCGATCAGCGCCGCGATCGTGGCCGGCTGGAGGGTGCCCTTGCCGTAGTCCGAGAGAATCATGGCGCCGACCGCCGGATCGGCAAGAGCCGCCCGGGCAGCACTCACAATCTCCGCCGCAACCGCCGGCGTTAGCGGACGTGCGCTTTCCCGATCGGCGCGCAGAAGCTGCTGTCCGGCGGCAATGAAACGCTCCTTGATGGTGGTCGGCCGATCGGCCTGGGTCAGGAGATGGCAACGCTCGCCCACCTCGGCAGCGCCCAGGGCGGCCACCTCGCGTCCGGCCCCGTCGTCGCCGACGACGGCGACAAGATCCGCCGCAACGCCGAGGGCGGTGAGATTACGCAGCACATTGCCGGCGCCGCCCAGCATGGCCGCCTCGCGCTCGATTTGCATAACCGGGATCGGCGCCTCGGGCGAGATACGCTCGACCGCCCCATAGGCGAAGCGATCGAGCATCACATCGCCGACCACGACCACCCGGCCGCCGGACAAAGCCTCTAGGTCGGTAGCGAAATCGGCGGTGAAATCGGGGGTGAGATCGGGGTTATGGCTCATCGGCGGTCCATCTCGACCAGGCCCAGGGCCTGCTCCAGGGCCCCGCAGAGCATCTGACCGAGGGTAATATGCATCTCCTGAATACGCGCCGTGGTCGTCGAGGGCACGATCAGCAGGGGTGCGGCTAATCCTTTGAGCTCACCGCCATCGCCGCCACTCAGCGCCGCCGGGACCATCGCCATCTCCCGGGCGGCCTGCAGGGCCAGGATGACGTTGCGGCTGCGCCCGGAGGTGGAAATCCCCACCGCCACATCGCCGGCCCGGCCCAAGGCGCGGATTTGGCGGGCGAAGAGCTGGTCAAAACCCAGATCGTTGCCGATGGCGGTCAAAGCCGAGGTATCGGTGGTCANGGCAATCGCCGGAATCGGCTCCCGGTCCGTGATGTAGCGGACCGTCAGCTCGGTCGCCAGGTGCTGGGCATCGGCGGCGCTCCCCCCGTTACCGAAGAAAAACAGCTTGCCGCCCTGGCGGATGGCCTCGACCGAGACCCGCACCAACTCGGCGAAGGGCCGGCCCAGAGTCTCGTGGGTAGCGGTGACCACGGTCGCATGCTCCGCCAGCTCGGCAGAGAAGAATGTATCAAGATCGATCTGCCCCACCGGACCCTCCAAAAACCGTGCGCGCGCCCCTGTTCGCCTAGAGCAGATCCGAGTCGATGGGAATCGCCGGAAGGCGATTCATCGACCCGGTGAATCTGCTCTAATATTTAAGTGTAGAGCGGATTCACGTGATTGATGGGACCCGCGAGGCGGGTCCCATCAATCACGATCCGCTCTAGTGTATCCGAGCCCCTGGCGCAAGCAAAACTGGCGGATTTCCGCGCGCTCTGACGGGCCTGGAAATTTACCTTTCTGACGCGGAAATTTCCCTTGCGTTCCGACTAGTTATCCCCAATATGCCGCCCTCGGATCATCTGGTCATCTACTGGTTGGAGAGGAGGCGTTATGTCGAATGTTTACCCCCTCTTCCAATTGGGGATGGACTTGGAAGCAGTTTCAAGCACCGCCCATGAGGAAGTTGCCGGCACCGCCGGCGCGCTGGAGGGTCTCCAGCGTAAGGACTATTTCATCGAGCGTGACGGGGTGCGCTGCGCCGGNACGCANCTGATCATCGACTTGTGGNACGCGGAGCGTCTGGACGATCTGCCCCATATCGAGGAAACGCTCAGGGCGTGNGTGACGGCCGCAGGGGCGACTCTTCTGCATATACATCTGCATCACTTTACCCCCAACATGGGTGTATCCGGGGTGGCGGTGCTGGCCGAGTCGCATATCAGCATTCATACCTGGCCCGAGAACGGCTATGCCGCCCTCGACGTCTTCATGTGTGGCGCTGCCCAACCGCACGAGGCGGTGGAGGTTTTGCGGCAGGCCTTTCTGCCGGAACGCGTGGCCGTTTCGGAGCACCTTCGCGGCCAGACGTCGTGACCGGTTGGGTCGAGGAATCGCTGCATTCAAGCGTGCGCATGCGCCTGAAGGCGGAGCGAGTTCTCTACGACAGCCACACGGACCTGCAGCGCATCGTCATCTTCGAGAACCCGGTCCTCGGCCGGGTCATGACCCTGGACGATGTGGTGCAGACCACGGAGGGGGATGAGTTCATCTATCACGAGATGCTCACCCACGTGCCGATCCTGGCCCACGGCGCGGTGCGCGAGGTCCTGATCATCGGNGGCGGCGACGGCGGCATGCTCGAGGAAGCCCTCAAGCACCGCGCCGTCGAGCGCGTAACCATGGTCGAGATCGACCGCGGCGTGGTGGATCTCAGCCGGGAGTATCTGCCCTCGATCTGCGGCGAGGCTTTCGACGATCCGCGTACCGATCTGGTGATCGCCGACGGTGTCGATTACGTCGGTCAGTGCGACCGCCGGTTCGATGTGATCATCGTCGATTCGACCGATCCGATCGGCCCCGCCGAGGTGCTCTTCAGCGACCGCTTCTACCGCCGCTGCAAGGCGTGCCTGGCCCCCGGCGGCATCCTGGTCACCCAGAACGGCGTGCCGTTCCTGCAAGGCGCGGAGCTTACCGGCACCCTGCGCCTCTTGCGGCCGCTCTTCACCGATACCGCGTGTTATCTAGCCTCCGTGCCCACCTATATGGGCGGACCCATGGCATTCGGCTGGGCCAGCGACAATGCGGCCCTGCGCGATGCGCCGCCGGAGGTTTTGGCACAGCGCCACCGCGACGCCAGCATCGAAACCCGGTACTACACACCGGCGGTGCACCGCGGCGCCTTCGCCTTGCCCGGCTATGTGGCTGAATTGATCGACTAAGCGGGCGGCAGGCAGTCAAGACGATCATCGATGGCATACACCGGCGTGCCCACGAGCCCGCCGGACCCTCCGGGATTTTGTCGCGATGGTCGCATATCTATCTTCTAATCTATTGATTTATCTATATTTAATGAATTATCAACCGGGCCGTTCCACACTCTATGGGCGATAGCCGGAAATCCTCCGGCGGCACCCCGAAGGATCGTTATCGATATGCGAGCCAATGCGCGATCGGCGCCGATGAATCAGGAGGCCGCTCTCCTGGATTTCGTTCGCCGCCTGCGCAGGTTCAAGGCTGACCGACGGGCGGTCCATGTGCGCTTATCGCAGTTGCGCCCCTACAATCGGCGCGCTCAACACTTGCGGATCGCAGTCACCACGTTCGATCGTCTGGTTGCCAACTACGAGGCGGCCGTCTTCACGATGTTCAACGATGATCTGGTGGTCATCTGTAACGGCGCCAGCGTGGCGGACATCGACCAAGCGATCCTGCATCTGCGCTTCCTCTTCGCCGACGACCCGATGCTCAAAACGGACGAGCGGGGGTATCTGCCGTTCTGCGAATGGTATGAGCTAAGCACGAACTACGAGGCCATGTTACGCATGGCCCAGGACATGGTCGACGCGCGCACCCGGCACGATGCCGAGGCAGCCGCGACCCCAGCGCCTGCCGCAAAAGAGCGGGTGCCCACGATACCGCTCGATCCGGCAAGCCTAGCGGTCCTCGAATCGGCCGTTTCCCAAGCCGATCTAACCACTATGATCCTGCGTCAGCCGATCTGCGCCGTGACCATCGACCGCAAACCGGAGCCGATTTTCGTCGAGATCTATACCTCGATCGAATCGCTGCGGCTGACCCTGATGCCCGATGTCGATCTGCACGCCAACAGTTGGCTATTCCAAGACCTGACCCGGTATCTGGACCGGCGAATGATTGCCTATCTGGCGCACAACGACGACGACATGTTGCGCCGCTCCTTCAGCATTAACATGAACGTCTCGACCTTGCTCTCCACCGAGTTTCTCGAATTTGACAAGGCGCATAACAACGGCAAGCGCAGCATCATCATCGAGCTGCAACTGCCCGACATATTTGCCGATCTGAGCAACTATTTCTTCGCCCGCGATTTTCTGCGCGAGCGCGGCTATCGCTTTTGCCTCGACGGGGCGACGCATCTGTCGCTCCCCCTTATCGACCGGGGCCATCTCGGCTTCGATCTGGTAAAGATCTTTTGGAATGCCGATCTGGTCGACCATTTGAGCGGACAGGGCGGCGATCAGCTGAAACAGGCGGCACAGCGGGTCGGATCGGAGCGGCTGATCATGGCCCGCTGCGATTCCGAGGACGCCCTCGACGTCGGCGATATGCTTGGTATCACCCTCTACCAGGGACATCTTCTGGAGGAAATGCTAAGCCGGCGCATAACCCGTAGGCGCTCGATCAAGGCGCTGGCAAACGCCCTGGCACGGCAGCGGATGGCGGCACGCGGTTAGTGCCTCGAGGTTAGTACTGGGCTAGAATGTTTTGCCGCCCTTGGCCCGGCGGCGCGATCCATGTCATATCTTGGCCATGTCCATAGCCCCAGCGGACCGGGTGATCGAGGTCGCCGGTCTTTGTAAGGAATTCGACGGTAAGCGCGTGGTCGACGATGTCGCCTTCACGGTGGCGCGCGGCCAGACCGTGGCCTTGTTGGGCGCCAACGGCGCCGGCAAGACGACCACCATCGCCATGCTTCTCGGCCTGCTTCTACCCACCGCCGGGCGCATCGAGGTGCTCGGCGAGGATATGGTGCGGCACCGCTACCGGGTGCTCGGGCGGATCAACTTTTCCTCGCCCTATGTGGATTTGCCACGCCGGCTGACCGTGGCGCAGAACCTGCTGTTCTTTGCCCGTCTTTATGGCGTTCCCGATCCCAAGGGACGGTTGCGCGAACTGTCCGAACAGCTCGACCTCGCCCCCTTGCTGCGGCAACGCATCGGCGAACTTTCGGCCGGACAGAAGACCCGTGCCTCCTTGGCCAAGGCTCTGATCAATCGGCCGGAGGTGATATTCCTCGACGAACCGACCGCCTCCCTCGATCCCGATACGGCGGATTGGGTACGCGGCTATCTGGAGACCTATCAAAAGCAACGCGGGGCGGCGATCTTGCTCGCCTCCCACAATATGGCCGAGGTGGAGCGTCTCGCCGCTTTTGTCTTGATGATGCGCGGCGGGCGCATCGTCGATCAGGACACGCCGGCCGAGTTGATCCAACGCTATGGCCGGCACACTCTGGAGCAGGTGTTTCTCGACATCGTGCGCGAAACCGGCGCCGCCAAGCCATCCCGGCCGGAACAGGGAGCCGCGGCGCGATGAGCGAACGCCCGGTCTATGCCACCACCTTCGCGCCCAGCCGTATCGGCGCCATGGTATTGCGCCAGGCCTATCTTCTGCGCGCCTCGTGGCCGCGAATTCTCGAGCTCATGTATTGGCCAACCATCCAAATGGTACTGTGGGGGTTCTTGACGGAGTTTCTGCTTACCAACAGCTCGTACATCGCCCAAGCCACGGGGGTGCTCATCTCCGCCGTGCTGTTGTGGGATGTGTTGTTTCGAGGTCAGCTCGGCTTCAGCCTCTCGTTCCTGGAGGAGATTTGGTCGCGCAACCTGCCAAACCTGGCGGTCAGCCCGCTGCGCCCGAGCGAGTTTCTGATTTCACTCATGGTCATGAGCCTCATTCGCACCCTCATCGGCGTTCTGCCGGCAACGGGTCTGGCCATCGTCTTCTACCACGCCTCGGTCTACGATCTGGGCCTGCCGCTGCTTGCCTTTTTCGTCAATCTGATCGTCATGAGCTGGGCCATCGGAATGGCGGTCACCGCCCTGATCTTGCGCGTCGGCCTGGGCGCCGAGAATATGGCTTGGCTGGCGATCTTCCTGATCGCGCCGGTCAGCGCCATCTACTACCCGGTTTCCGTGTTGCCGGAATGGCTGCAATACGTCGCCTGGTCGCTGCCCACGGCGCCGGTCTTTGAAGGCATGCGGGCGATCCTGATCGAGGGCGAGTTTCGCGTCGACCTGCTGATCCACGCGGCCCTGCTCGATGTTTTCTATCTAAGCATCGGTGCCGGGCTGTTCCTATTCTCCTACCACGTCGCGCGGCGCCGTGGCCTGTTGCTGCAGATCGGCGAATAAACTCAATCGGGTCCGCTCACGCCCGCCTGAGAAAACGTCGCCATGCCCGTATGGCATTCGACCGCGGCCTTGAGCAGCAGCAGGGCAAGCACCGCGCCCGAGCCCTCGCCGAGGCGCATATCGAGATCCAGAAGCGGCCGCTTGCCCAGCCGTGCGAGCAGGCGGCCATGGCCCGGCTCAACCGAGACATGAGCCACCTGGCAATGGTCCAGCGCCGACGGGTTGAAGGCGTGCAATACCGCCGCCGCCGCCGTGCAGGCATAGCCGTCGAGCAAGACCGGCACCCCGGCGCGGCGCGCCGCCAGGATGGCCCCGGCGATGGCGGCCAATTCCAATCCACCCAAGTGACGCAAGACCTCAAGGGAATCCGTCATGGCATCGCGGTGGCGGGCAACAGAGGCGCCGACCAGCGCGACTTTGTGCGCCAAGCGCGCTTCATCGATACCGGTACCGCGCCCGACCCAATCACCCGCCGCGTCACCGAAGAGAGCATGGCACAAGGCCGCGGCGCTGGTGGTATTGCCGATGCCCATCTCGCCAAGCATCAGCACATCGATGCCATCTTCGACCGCCAGCATGCCGTAACTCATGGCCCGAGCGCAGTCTGCATCGCTCATGGCGGGCGCCTCGCTGAAATCGGCGGTCGGTTCTTCGAGGGCCATCTCGTAGACGCGTAGATCCGAATCGGCGTACCCGCATAATTGGTTCACCGCCGCACCACCATCGAGGAAGTTCTTGACCATCTGCGCCGTTACCGCCGCCGGATAGGCGGAAACGCCCTGCGCCGCGATACCGTGATTGCCGGCGAAGACCGCAGTCAACGGCCGCTCCAGGCGTGGCGGGTGCCGCCCCTGCCAAGTCGCCAGCCAAATGGCCAACTCCTCCAGCCGCCCCAAGGCGCCGGCGGGTTTTGTCAATTGCGCCTGATGCGCCACCGCCGCCGCGCCGGCCTCGCCATCCGGGCCGGTTAGGTCCTTAAGCAGGCCGCGTATCTCATTCAAATTGGGTTGTGGCAGATCGGGTTGTGGCGTTGGCGCACCGGGCATCGTTGGTAGTCCTCATACTTGCGTGGCGGAGGTTGTCGTTTGCGGATCGGCGCAACTGTCCTATAACCAGCCTCCGATGACCACAGAATTTGCGCCCGCAACCGCGCGGGCAACGCGAGATGCGCGCATGACACCCACCTTCGACGTCACACGCTGGCTGGCGGATGTGCGGGCTTGCGCGGGCCTACTCACCCGCATCCCGATGGCCAGGAACGGCGATGAGGTTGGCCCAGAAGTGCGCGGCCAATTGGCAAGCGCCAGTTGGGCGTTCCCGGTGGTCGGGGCCTTGATCGGTGCCATCGGCGCGGTGNTTTTCGTCTTGGCCAGCGCTATCGGGTTGCCGCCCTGGGNNGCGGCGCTGCTGGCGGTCGCGGCGACGGTTCTGGCGACCGGCGNTTTGCACGAAGACGGCTTGGCGGATGTGGCCGACGGCTTCGGCGGCGGCTTGGCGCCCGATGACAAACTGTCGATCATGCGCGATTCCCGCATCGGCACCTACGGGACCCTGGCGCTTATCCTTTCCGTCGCATTGCGCGCCGCCGCCTTGGCGGCCATTGCCGAGCCTCTGGCCGCCGCCGCCGCACTTGTCGCCGCCCACGCCGGTGCCCGCGCCTGTCTGCCGGCGGTCATGCGCGGCGTGCCCCTGGCCCGCGCCGACGGCCTTGCCGCCGAGGCTGGCATGCCCGAAGCCGCTACGGTCGGAACGGCAATAGGCCTCGCCGGGCTCGTTGCCCTGGTGATGCTGGGTGTTGGAACCGCCGTGCTGGCGGTCATTGCCGCCGCTGCCGCGGCTGCCGCCATGGCCGCCCTGGCGCGCCGGCAGATCGGCGGTTACAGCGGCGATGTGCTCGGCGCCATCCAGCAACTCGCCGAGATCGCCATTCTCTTAGCGGTCGCGGCGGCATGAACACGGTCACGCGCTGGTGGTGGGTTCGGCATGCGCCGGTGGTCGGCCACAACGGCCGCATCTACGGGCAAGACGATTTCGACTGCGATTGCTCGGACCAAGAGACTTTTCGCTTCCTCGCCCGCGCCCTACCCCGCGATGCGGTCTGGGTGACCTCACACCTGCAGCGCACACATCGCACCGCCGCCGCAATCTTCGCTGAAATGGAGAGCGGCGCCACCGAGATGGAGGCGGGCGCCGCGGCAACGCCGCTCGTCGAGCAGGATCTGGCGGAGCAACACATGGGCAACTGGCAAGGAATGACGAATGCCGAGCTAACCGCCCAGCGTGACGGCGCCTGGCATCGCTTCTGGTTGGCTCCGGCAGACGAGGCACCGCCCGGCGGCGAAAGTTTCACGGCCGTCGTCGACCGCGTCTCCGCAACGGTTCGCCGCTTGTCCACCGCGCATGCCGGCCGCGATATCGTCGCGGTTACCCATGGCGGCACGATTCGGGCCGCTTTGGCGATCGCCCTCAAGATCGACCCGGAGCAGGCTCTGGCCTTTTCCGTGGATAATTGCGCGCTTACCCGCCTCGACCACATCGCCGGAGCCACCGGCAGTCACGCCCCGGACGACTCCGATGCTTGGAGTGTGCGCCTGGTCAACGCCCTGCCGCGCACGTTGCTTTGACCCCGGCGCTTTGACCACGGCGCGAATCGGTGCAACCGTTCCGTAACGGTATAACATCTGCCACCAATGTATGGAGGCCCGCGATGGTCCGAATTACCCCATATTTGTCGATGTGGCGGCGAGCCGGCCTTTTGGCCGCGAGCATCGTCGTTGTCCTCGCCTTTGCGCGCCCGGCTAGTGCCGACGTCAAGACCGAGGAGCTGGTCGAAGAGTCGCGATTTACGGTAGAGCGCATGCTCACCGATCCGAATCGGCCCGAGATTCGCCCGGTTGTCGAAAAAGCGCGCGGCGTCTTGATCATTCCGGAGCTCATCAAGGGCGGCCTGATCTTCGGTGCCGAAGGCGGCTCCGGCGTATTGCTGGTGCGTGGCGACGATAACTCGTGGAGTTCGCCCGCTTTCTATACGCTCGCCGCCGGCAGCTTCGGCCTGCAGGCCGGAGGACAAGTTTCGGAGACGATCTTCGCCCTGATGAACGATGGGGCGGTCAACGCGTTCATGCGCGACGAGTTCAAGCTCGGCGCCGATGCCAGTGTCGCCGTCGGGCCGCTCGGGGCCGGCATCGAAGCCTCGACGACCACCCATTTCGATCAGGACATCTACGCCTTTTCCCGGGCCTCGGGCCTATTCGGCGGCGGCTCGCTGGAAGGGGCGAAGATTATCACCCGCCAGGACCTTAACGATGCGTACTACAACACCGTAACCACGCCGCGGGAGATTGTTCTGGAGCGAAAGTTTTTCAATCGCGACGCCGACGCCCTGCGCAAGGCCCTGCCTTAGAGTCACGCGTTACTGGCCAATGCTCAATCGAAGCAAGGCCAGAAGGCCGATGAGCGCCGCCTGAAACAAGCAGGCGACGGCGAAGACCACGAGGGCGCGCGCCAGGCGGGCGTTGCCGGCCGCCTCGCCGGGCGCGGCGGCCAAGGCGGCCGCAGGACCGCCCCGGGATGCCGGCAGGCAGCGCAAAGCCGCCAAGGGCCTGCCGCCCGGAACGAAGGCGGCGGAGGCGGCTAGAAGCAGCGCCGCCAACGCCCGCGACGGAGCCGAGACAAGCCGGTCCAACCGTTCCGCCGCGCGCCCGAATTCCCCGGCCCGGCCGCCTAGCGCCAAGTCCATGATGTAGGTCGCCTGCTGCAACAGCAATCCGGGCAGGCCCAGCAGCACGTACCAGAACACCGGCCCGACCAAGAGGGTGGCAAAGCGCAAACCGATTCCGGCGATGGTCACCTCGATGATCCCGGCGCCGTCCAGGCCATCCAGCCGCGCCGCCTCGATGCGCTCCCGGACCAGGGGGCGTAAGGACTCGCGCGCCCGGATCAAACTACCGTCCTTGAGCGCATCGGCCACGGCCGCGCCGCGCCGCCACGTGCCGCGCTGCGAGAGAATGAGCGGCAGAAACAAAAGCTCGATCACCCAAGCGAACGGATAATAGCGGGTGAGCAACCCCGCCAGGGTCCCGACCACGAGGACCAGAACAGCCATGGCCAGCACGGCCACCGTGCCGCGCAGGCGACGGTCGGCGGCGCTACGCTCGGGCCGGTTGAGGCGCCGCTCCACCTCGCGCACCCAGCGGGCAAAAGCCCGGCGCGGCTGCGGCAGCCAGCCGCCACGCAACGAGAGCCCACCGAGATAGGCCTCGATGGCAAGCGCCATGAGCAGCAAGAACAAAGGTTCCGCCGAGCCATAGACACCCGGCGGCACAGGCCAAGTCATGAACCGATTCTGCGGCCTACGCGTCCGCCGGTCAATCGATCCGGCGGCATCAAACCCTCAAGCGCGATCGACCCGGCAGCTAAAGCAGTTGTTCAGGGCAGAGCGCACGTGCACATAGCTGATGTCCTCGCGCGTCAAAATCTTGGCGGCCGCCGCCACCAAATCGGCTGAGACAACGATCTCGCCCGTGCCATAGACGATGCGATCATTCTCGCCATAGCCCTTCAGCAGACGGGGCTCTTTCGACAGAACCATGGGAGGAATACGGTCGGTCTCCGGATACCGCTCGCACGGCTCCGCATGGAGAAAGATGGGTCCGGTCTCGGCGTAGGGCTGCGGCTGGGGAAACGGCCGATAGGCGAGAATGAGATAGGGCTCTCCCTCGGCCACGTTCTGCAGACAGTGGCGACAGGGCACGCCGTCTCCTTGGGAGATGTGTACCTCGGGCGTCTGGCCGTGCGCATCGGCGGCTCCGGACCAAAAGGCCTTGGCCTGATCCGTCGGCATGGACGAGAATATTATCTTAGTCATCGCGCTAACTCCTTACAGCGGTTTAGCCAGACTGTAGGAATTTTTGCGATGAGCGCTATCCGGGTCTTGCGCGACCTCGGTTGAATTAGCTTTCCAGCCGCTGGCCGCTATCCGCATCGAAAATATGGATAAGCTCTGGCCGCACGGAAATCGGCAGCACTTGGCGGGTCTGCAGATTCTGGGTGCCATTCAATCGTAGGGTCAGATCATCGCGGTCATTGCCGAAGTGCCCATGCACCAGGGTATCGGCGCCCAGTTGCTCGACCACATCCACCGCTAGGCGGGCAACGCTCTGATCGTCTGCGGCCATTTCAAAATGCTCGGGGCGAATGCCGGCGGTGACCGTTTGGCCGGCGTGGGCCGCGAACCGGCCCGGCGGCAAGGCCAGGCTGTCGCCGCCGGATAG
>JGI24023J19991_10001253_pt1 | contig 19722 bp, 18 predicted proteins | sample Cruoilmetagenom1_FD_19991 | JGI IMG/M metagenome (IMG submission 19991) | reverse complement strand
CTATATAAAGGTTTTTTTTAAAACATAACGCTGCAAATCACCGGCCGCAAAAGCAGATCGACGAAGGAGCGGCGCATTTTACTGCCCAAGTACATTTGCCTTGTTAGCAGCTTTTTCCTCCAGACGTTCTACAAGCCAAAGCTTGATGATGGACTGGCGTGTTACCCCAACACGGCTTGCTTCTTTATCAAGGGATTCGATAACCCAGGAAGGGAAATCAACATTGACTCTTTTTTGTTTTTGATTAGGGCGCTGTAAGGTAGTCAGATCAAGATCGTCAATGATATCTTGTTTGTTTTCATCGAAGTTTTTATCAAATGCCTTAGCTTTCATAGAGTTGCACCTCGGATTTACGTGAACGCCTTACTGAAATAAGCCTGATTGTATCTCTACGATAGGTCACTACTGCTGACCAGTGTTTGCCTGCGAAGCTAGCAACAATTAAATGACGAGGCTCATCGTCAGAGTTTGCCTTAATTTCAATAAGATCGGGATCACTCCAAAGTTCCTGGGCAGTAACAAAATCAATACCATGCTTTTTCAGATTTGATGCGCTTTTTTGTTCGTCGAACGCGAATTGATACATAGGATAAAATATATACCTTTATTACTCACATTGCAAGATGGGCGGTAGATTGCTTTGTTAAGGCATGCCAGCTATAGTTGTACGGCATTTCCGTACATTTGGTGAGCCCCATGGACACAGTAAGCGTAAACCAGTTTAGAGACAATCTAAAATCCTTTGTAGAACAAACGATTAACACGCACGAGCCCATTAAAGTTACACGCCGCGCCGGCGAAGCTTTTGTGGTTATGAGTGCCGAGGATTGGGAGCGAGAGCAAGAAACCCTCTATGTTCTACAGAATAACAGCCTAATAAAGCAGATGGCTGACTCGGCAGCAACCTACACTAAAAATTCCGGTTACACCCCAACGAGCGAGGAAATGAATGAGATCACTCGTATTTGAGGGCAACACTTGGACCACTTATGAAGAACTCCGTGAAAAAGATAAAAAACTCCACAAAGCTCTCTGCAAATTATTTAAGGAAATGCTCCGCGATGACCCCGCCTCCGGCTTGGGGAAGCCTGAACCACTGAAACATAACCTCTCCGGTTTTTGGTCGAAACGAATTTCTCAGCAAGACAGATTAATTTACAAATTCGACGACAACTCCATTTATATTTTTGCCATTGGCGGGCACTACGACCGACATTAATTTGCCTTAACGCTTGCCATCAGCCGCAGCTTAACCTAAAACGAAGCGGCGGGTTAAGCGGTCGGCTGGATGGCTTCGTTAGGCCAATTTTCTTCAACCGTAAATGACTGACCAAGAGTTCTAAGGTGGCTAAATTCCTGCTTTCTTAATTTGCCTCGAATTTCTTCAAATGATTTGACAACATCTTCAGCGTACAGTCTTTCTCCGCAATGAAGACATACCTCGGCGGCAACCTTCATAGAAACCGTATTCCCTCCTCCTTTGAGTAGTTTTTGCACTTGTTTATTTTCCAATTCTCCACCACATACAGGACACTTTTCAAATGGTTTCATTTTTTCACCCTGAATTTCCAGTCAACCCACCGTTCAGGATCTGGTCGATAGACTGTGATTAATACTGCCCATTGATTTTTTGGATTATACGCCCAAACACTATGAATTGGTTCACCTGAAAAATTCTTCCCCATAATCAGGCAACTTAGAAATGGTTCGCTAATGTCGTGTATAGTTGCGTTTATCCCATGGAGTTCCTTCCCAATGTGTAATAACTCCTCCATCACCGCATTCCAGACATTCCCAACCAATTTGATTATTTTCAGCATACACCCATACCTCGATCTCTCCTGGGCAGGGTTTTCCATTTATGACTTGTCGACAACCTGTCGATGACAGTGTTATTGGCCTTTCATATTCTGTTGTTGCTGCTTCAATGATGGCCGTCAGAAAGTTTAATAATTTTTTAGCTTCTATTGGCAAATCGGGCGCTTCTCCATCCTCACCCATGAAATGCTGGATATTTGTAATCATTGCCATCCTAGTTTCACAACCTGCTCTCTATGTCGCATAACGTTTGAAGCCAGTCGCGCGCGGTACACGCGTCGGACTAGGCTGATTTGTTAGAGTTCGCCTTTCACAACTAGCTCATACTCAATATCAAGCTCGTCCAGTGTGCTGATCGCAATTTCAAGAACTTGATTTGGGTCTATTCCTTCTAGCCACTCATTCCTTCGCCCAGTTCGCCCCCGCATACGAACGAGATCTCCATGACACAAATCGAGTCGACAGGGGTATATAATCGCCAGCACACCCTAAACAGCATCCACAATCGCATTGAATGTTTTGCTGGGACGCATCACCCCGATGCTCTTGTGTTCATCAGGACGGTAGTAGCCACCCAGATCAGCGGACTGTCCCTGGACAGCATTGAGTTCAGCGACGATCTTCGCCTCATTCTCTGTCAGTTTCTGCGCCACCGGGGTGAAAACCTGCTGCAATTCCTGATCTTTCGTCTGCTCAGCCAGCGCCTGCGCCCAGTACATAGCCAGATAAAAGTGGCTGCCGCGGGTATCCAGCTCCCGCACCTTGCGCGAAGGCGACTTGTTGCTGTTGAGAAATTTGGCATTTGCCTTGTCCAGCGCCGCAGCCAGCACCGCAATTTTTTCACTGCCGCTCTTTTGCGCAACGCCCTCCAGCGACACCACCAGAGCCAGGTATTCACCCAGCGAATCCCAGCGCAGGTGATTCTCTTCGAGCAGCTGCTGTACATGCTTCGGAGCAGACCCTCCTGCGCCGGTTTCGTACAAACCACCACCGGCCAGCAGCGGCACAATGGAAAGCATCTTGGCGCTGGTGCCCAGTTCAAGGATCGGGAACAGGTCGGTCAGGTAGTCACGCAGCACGTTGCCTGTGACCGAGATCGTATCCTGCCCCGCCTTGACACGCTCCAGCGTGTAACGAATGGCTTCCTGCGGTGACATGATGCTGATTTCCAGGCCGCTGGTGTCATGCTCCGGCAAATAGTTTTTAACCTTGGCAATCAGGTTGGCGTCGTGAGCGCGGTTCTTATCCAGCCAGAAGATGGCGGGCTGGCCAGTTTCCCTTGCGCGGGATACCGCCAGTCTGACCCAGTCCCGAATCGGTACATCTTTGGTTTGACAAGCTCGCCAGATATCCCCCTCTTCAACCGCATGCTCCATCAGTGTCGTGCCAGATGCATCGATAATACGCACTCTGCCATCAGCAGGAATCTCAAAGGTTTTGTCATGCGATCCATACTCTTCAGCTTTTTGCGCCATCAGGCCGACGTTGCTGACGCTGCCCATTGTCGGCACATCAAAGGCGCCATGNTGCTTACAGAAAGNNATCACCTCCTGGTAGATGCCGGCATAGCAGCGATCAGGAATCATCGCGATGGTATCCTGCAGCTTGCCGTCGGGNCCCCACATCTTTCCGGAAGTGCGCAGTGCCGCCGGCATGGATGCATCGATAATGACATCACTGGGAACATGCAGGTTGGTGATGCCATTGTCTGAATTCACCATGGCCAACTCCGGACGTGTGCAGTAGACCGCATGGATGTCAGCTTCGATGGCTTCTCTCTGCTCATCGGGCAGGCTGCTGATTTTTGCGTAGAGGTCGCCAACCCCGTTGTTTGGGTCAACACCCAACTGTTCGAACAGAGCCGTATGTTTGTCAAAAACGCTCTTATAGAAAACGGTCACTGCATGGCCGAACATGATGGGGTCCGAGACCTTCATCATCGTCGCCTTGAGGTGCAGCGACAGCAGCACGCCCTGTTGTTTGGCCTCCTCGATCGTTTTCTCGTAGAANTCGCGCAGCGCCTTGCGGCTCATGCGCGTTGCATCGACGACTTCACCNGACAGCACAGGGACTCTCTGTTTGAGCAGTGTCGCCTCGCCATCTTCAGTGANNAACTCGATACTCAGATCTCCCGGTTCANCNATGACCACCGACTGCTCACTGGAGTAGAAGTCGCCGTCNCTCATCGATGCAACCCTTGACCTGGAGTCTGCGTCCCAGGCTCCCATCGAGTGGGGATGCTGTTTTGCATAGGCCTTGACCGGACCGGCGACGCGGCGATCCGAGTTGCCCTCGCGCAGCACCGGGTTGACGGCGCTGCCCAACACCTTGGCGTAGCGCGCCTTGATGTTCTGTTCCGTGTCAGTTTGCGGCTCTTCCGGATAATCCGGGATGTCGTACCCCAGTGCCTGCAACTCCCTGATTGCGGCAGTCAGCTGTGGGATCGATGCGCTGATGTTCGGCAACTTGATGATGTTTGCAGCGGGTGTTTTCGCCAGCTCGCCCAGTTCGGCGAGAGCGTCATCCTGTTGTTGGTCAGCGGTCAGCCTGTCGGAAAAATTGGCGATAATCCTCCCCGCCAGGGAGATATCCCTGGTCTCGACGCTGACACCTGCGGCTTCGGCAAAGGCCTGTACGACAGGAAGCAGCGAGCGGGTCGCCAGTGCAGGCGCTTCGTCAGTTAGGGTATAGATGATCTTTTGCTTTGACATGTGCTTCTCTCTTGACTTGCTTTACAGCGTAGGGGGGACAAGGGGCTTTATTTCACAGTATTGGGATGGAATTATACGGCTTCCGCATCATAACCGGCATTTTTGACTGCGTTGATCAATTGTTCACTGTCAGCATTGCCGCTGACTGTGGCGGCTCCCGGCTCCAGGGTGACCTCCACGTTCTCAACGCCGGCCACAGCCTCCAGAGCCTTTTTCGTGTGCATAACGCAGTGGTTGCAGGTCATGCCGGTTACTTTCAGGCGGGTCACATCACTCATCGGTGTCTCCAGTTGATGGTTTGAAAAACCGCAGCCGGTTGGCGTTGGTCACCACGGTGACCGATGACATCGCCATGGCGAAGCTGGCGAACATCGGGCTCAGTAGCCACCCGGTCAGCGGATATAAGACGCCCGCGGCCAACGGGATGCCGATGGCATTATAGATAAAGGCGCCAAACAGGTTCTGTTTTATATTGCCCAGGGTGGCGCTGGAGATGGCGATGGCGTTGCTGACATTCATCAACGAATCGCCCGCGAGGGTGATGTCGGCGCTCTCTATGGCAACGTCGGTACCGCTGCCTATGGCGAAACCCGTGTCTGCGCGGGCCAGCGCAGGGGCGTCATTGACGCCATCCCCCACCATGCCCACCTTGTGTCCCAGCTGTTGCAGGTCACGAATCACATCGAGCTTCTGCTCGGGCAGCAGCTCGCTGAATACCCTGTTGACGCCCAGCGACTCTCCAACTGCCTCTGCGGTCGCCTGGTTGTCTCCGCTGCACATAATAACCTGCAAACCCTGCCGCTGGAGCTCCTTGATAGCCGCGGCGCTCTCCCTGCGAACCGGGTCTTTGAGAATCAGAAGACCCTGCAGGGAGTCGCTGTCAGCAAGCCAGACGGGGGTTCCACCCTGGCCCGCCTGCTCTGCAGCGATTTGCCGCCAATGCTCCCCGATCTCGATATTTTGCTCCGCGAGCAGTTGGGCATTTCCAAGAAAGTAGCGCCTCTCTTCAATCTCACCTGCAACTCCGCGCCCGCTGATCGCCTCGAAACCGATACAGGGAAGAGCATCAATAGCCTGCTCCTGTGCACTGCATATGACCGCCTGCGCCAACGGGTGCTCCGACCCGCTCTCCAGGCTGAGCGCCAGCTGGAGCAGTTTGCTTTTACCCGCAGACCCGATCACCCGGATATCAGTCACGGTCGGCCGCCCCTCGGTCAATGTGCCGGTCTTGTCCACGACCAGGTGAGTCAGGTGGGCGGCGCTCTGCAGGGCTTCACTGTTGCGAATCAAAATTCCCAGCTGCGCAGCGCGCCCCGTGCCGACCATGATGGCGATGGGGGTTGCCAGTCCCAGGGCGCAGGGACAGGCGATCACCAGCACCGCGATTCCGGTGGTCAATGCGTAGGCAATCTGCGGATCCGGACCCAGCAGCCTCCATGCAATGAAGGTCAGGATCGCGATGACAATAGCGGTAGGAACGAAGATCGAGGAGACCTTGTCCACCAGCTTCGCAATGGCCGGCTTGCTGAGCTGCGCCTGTTTTACCATGCTGATGATCGTGGCCAGCGTGGTCTCCTCTCCCAGGCGGGTAACGCTGAATAGCAGTGTGCCGCCCTGGTTGCCGGCTCCGCCTGTGACTTCGTCACCGAGCTGCTTGGGAACACTCTTCGACTCTCCGGTGAGCATGGATTCATCCACGCTGGAGCTGCCTTCGACGACCTCGCCGTCAATCGGTATGGTCTCGCCCGGTCTGACCCGAATCAGGTCTCCCCGTCGCAGCAGAGAGACGGGAACCTCAACTTCGCCCTCATCGCGCACGACGGTCGCCGATTTGGGGGCCAGTTGCACCAGGGAGCCGATCGCCTGGCTGGTGACGCGCTTTGCACGGATCTCCAGGGCATGCCCCAGCTGCAGGAATGCAAGAATGACGACAGATGCATCCAGGTAGAGATGATTGCCGCCACCGGGGATAAAGTCAGGCTTGATGATTACGATCACCGAGGATATCCAGGCAGCAGCCGTTCCCAGCGCCACCAGGGTGTCCATGTTGGAGGAGAGATGCTTCGCCTGCCTGAACGCAGTACGGTAATAGCTGCCACCGCTGAACCACATGGTGAAGAGGCAAACCAACGCCATAACAGCCCAGAACAGCTGGCCGCCACCTGATTCCAGATCGGGAAACAGGCCGCTCATTTCACCTGCCATCACTATCGCGCCAACGCATCCAGCCAGCAGAGCCCTCTGCCAGGAGCGTCGGATCTCCTGTTTTGCTTCATCCGCCTGGGCCAGGTAGGGGTCTTCGAACTGCTCCTCCAGTGATGCTTCGAAACCCGCTTCCCCAAGCTGCAGCAGCAGGTCCGCAGGATGCAGCTCCGTTACGAGTTCCACCCGCGGCCAATGATTCCGCACGTCACTGCCCAGACTTGACAGCAGCGCATCCGGATTACCGTCAGCCTCGCCCTGAAACTGCAGCACAAGCTGGTCTGACGGCAGACTCTTCTCAATCAGGGCTGCGTCATAGCCCTGGTCGATAATGGCATTGATGACAGCCGCCGGATCACCGCCAACGACCTGCGCCTGTTTTGCTACCAGGTTGACCTGCACCTGTGAAACGCCGTCTATTGATTTTATTGCCCGTTCTACCTTAGCCACACAGGAGGCACAGGTCATGTCACTAATAGCGGCCAGGTAGCCTGCATCCTTATCTACTGCGGTCGCGTTATCAGCGGTGTGATCTGCAGAATCATTCACTGAAGATCGATCAGGAATGGTGCAGCTGCCTGGTATTTTAGGCTGCGGCCGCGCCTCATACCCCGCCTCGCCAATCGCCTCGATCACAGCATGTGGAAGACCTCCGCTCACCTCGACGCTTCCTGCATGCAAATCAACAGCGGCTGCGGTCACACCGCTCACGCCCAATACCGCCTTTTGCACTGCATTGACACAGTGCTGGCAGCTCATGCCATCGACCTGAATCAGGTAGGGCGTATCTTTGTACTGAATGTCGGCTTCACTGTTTTGCATGGTTTAATCTGGATTTTTTCGCTGAGATACCAGGAGCGGAAAGTGCTGTACGCGCTTAATTATTATGATGGGTCTACTATACACGGACTCCTGCTAACCCAATATCAGCTTCAACCCGACCAGGATCGTCACCGTCTCGAAGCCTCGCTTGACCCAGCGGTTGCCGCTGCTGATCGATAGGTGCGCGCCTGCGTAGCCTCCCAGCAATGAACCCAGCAGCAATACCGGCAGCCACTCCCACTTGATCTCCCCGAGCAGCCCCAGCGTGACGGCGCCTGCGCCATTCCAGAACACCCCTACCAGAATCAGGGTGTAGGCGACAGCGCGTTGATAGTCGAGACCAAACCAGCGGATCAACCACAGGGTGACAAAGAGTCCGGTTCCCGAGGTCAACGAGCCATTCAAAATGCCAATGGCAAACAGCCCGGCCCCGCCAGTGAGATAACCGCCGGTATCACGGTGAAGCGGCTCATATGACTGTCCCAACTGCTTGCGCATGAGCGAGTAGAGCCCAAGCCCCAGGGTCAGCACTCCCAGCGCCAGCGTCGCACTGCGATCAGGGACAGTCAGTATAAAACTTGCGCCAAGAATCACCCCGGGGATGCCGCACAGCAGAATAAACAGCATGAAGCGGCGTTCCAGATCGCTGTTATTCAGGTGACGGATGGTGGCGCCGACGCCCAGCGCCACCGATGCAACTTTATGTGTCGCCAGCGCGATGCCGAAAGGAAGGCCAAGAAACAGCAGCAGCGGTAGCTGGATCAGCCCCGCCCCACCGCCGGAGAAGGCGGAGAAGAGATTTGCCAGAAAGGAGAAAAACAGAAGGATTAATTGGTCCATGCAGTGCTTGTAGATTACAAATATAGGGTTCGCCGCACTTCGTGCATTCAAAATCACCCGCGGTGATTTTGTCGCTCAACATGACGGGATTTTACAAGCAGCATCTATGACTGCTGAAAAATTTTGTGCTTTAATTCAATCCCCTTGCATTATAAACTGGTTGTTGGAAATTTGTATTTGAAGAAATCTATGAGTCGATATTACTGCCTATTAATACTACTGCTTGGCGCTGTCACGGATCTCCACGCAGAACTCTACCGCTGGGTGGACGAATATGGCAAGGTTCATTATTCTGACAAAATCCCCGCACAGCATAAGCACCGCGGTCATGCAAAACTTAACGAGCAGGGAGTAGTCGTCGACAAGGTTGCATCGTCGTTAACACCTGCCCAACAGCAGCACCGTATGCAGGAGAAAAAACTACGCCTCCTGCAGCAGAAATTTCAACAGCAGCATCTCGATAGTGACCAGTCGCTATTAGATCAGTATATCTCCGCAGATGACCTGATCATGACGAGAGATGGAAAAATCACCAAAATTGAGCGCTCCATCGACATCATGACTAAAAGGAGAGACAGCATTCTTGAATCGCTGGCCAGGCAGCAAAAACGTATTGATGCCATACAGAGCCAGGGGGAATCTGTATCTGTCGATATGATACAAAAGCTGCTGAGACTGCGTCACAGCGTTAAGGAGAGTGATACCGAAATCGCGCATGCAGAAGCGAAAAAACAGCAGCTGCATGAGCTCTACACCTTGGAATTGCAACGATATCGCCATCTTAAACAGCCGGACAAATACCCCCCGCCGACCTCATGGATGCAGAGTTCCGAGCCAATTGAAGGCGTCATCATCTGCTCACCCGGCAAAAACTGCAGGCATTTGTGGAAACGTGCTGTCACCTATGTCAGGAAACACTCCGATACAGCAGTCAAGCTGCAAACAGATGAGATTGTTATTACGCAGCAGGCAATGCAGGATCAAAAAATCGGTCTGATTCTGTCACTGATCAGAGAGCCTGATGGTAAGAGAGCTTCGATATATCTGGATGTGCAGTGCAGAGCATCAGCGAGGAGAGCGCCCTGTAACAGCAAGCAGGCAAAAAGCGTACTGCATAATTTTCGTCCGGCCGTTCTCAAAGAAACAGAGCCGGCGCCAAAACCTGCCAGCAATCCTCCAGATCATCCAGAGGAGACTCCTTGAAGATCGAACGCCGGAAATGATGCATGCGCCCCTCAACCCAGTCCGTCAGCAGTCTGGCGGTCAAGGCTTCGGTAGCGACAGTGCGGGCTTCTCCGCGCATTTTTGCCTCACGCAGCACCTGCTTGAACTGCGACTCAACACGTAGAAAAAACTGCTCGACTCGTGCGTGCAGGCGCTCATTCTCACCGGTGAGCGCATCGCCGAGCAGCACCCGGGTAATACCGGGGTTGCGTTCAGAAAAACCCAGCAACAGGTAAATGATGTAGTAACAGCGCTCCGGCGTCTCCTTGTACTCATCAAGAATCTGGTTTATACGGGAAAAGACACTCTCTTCGGCAAAGCCGATNAACGCCTCGAATATTTGCGCCTTGCTGGCGAAATGACGATACAGTGCNGCCTCGGAGACACCTGCCGCCTTTGCCAGGGAGGCCGTGGTGATGCGTTTGCCGGACTGGATTTCCAGCTCCTGTGCCAGGCTCTCCAGAATCTGCTGCTTNCGCGAGGGACGCGGCACTTCAGTTTCTCCTGATCAGGGTGCCGATGCCCTCGTCGGTAAAGAGNTCCACCAGCACNGCATGCGGCACCCGTCCATCGATGATGTGCGCCGTATTGACGCCTGATTTAACGGCATCCAGTGCACANCCTATCTTCGGCAGCATGCCTCCATGGATAGTGCCATCCGCAATCAACTCATCGACACGGCGGGTGCTGAGGCCTGTCAGCAAGTTACCCTCCTTATCCTGGAGTCCTTCAATATTGGTCAGTAAAATCAGCTTCTCCGCCTGCAGCACCTCGGCAATCTTGCCGGCAACCAGATCGGCATTGATATTGTAGCTGAGGCCATCGGCGCCGACCCCGATGGGAGCGATAACCGGAATAAAATTGCCATGCACCAGCATATCCACGACGCTGGTATCGATGCTGTCCACCCTGCCCACATGNCCGAGATCTATAATTTCAGACGCTTCAAGCTCCGGGGAATTTGGCTTGACATGCAGTTTGGTGGCGCGAATCAGGTCACCNTCCTTGCCTGTCAGGCCAACTGCAGAGCCACCGTGNCGATTGAGCAGATTNACAATCTCCTTGTTGACCAGNCCGCCCAGCACCATCTCCACCACATCCATGGTTTCAGCATCTGTAACCCGCATTCCCTGGACAAATTCACTCTCTTTTCCCAGGCGTTTCAACAGGCTGGCAATTTGCGGGCCGCCGCCATGCACGATGACAGGGTTGACGCCGACCAACTTCATCATCACCACATCACGGGCGAAACCACGCTTGAGTTCGGCATCCACCATCGCGTTGCCGCCATACTTGATGACCACTGTCTTGCCGCGAAAACGCTGCAGATAGGGCATCGCCTCCGATAAAACATGGGCGACCTGTTTTGCATCTGTTGCTGTGAGACTCATAACATGTTCTTTGTTGTAGTTAAAAAAATGTGGCTNTTCACAAATTATTCAGCCACGCAACACAGGATACGTTTTTNCTTTTCCGTATAGTCCGTGTGTTGCGTGGTAAAAGGTTTCTCTCTGCAGAGTTAATGTCGGCCGGTATGGCCGAANCCACCTTCTCCGCGGCCGCTATCATCAAACTCATCGACGATGGAAAATTTTGCCTGCACCACAGGGATCACCACCAGTTGTGCAATACGTTCGCCGATTTCGACACGAAAGCTGTCATTGCCGCGATTCCAGCAGGAGACGAACAGCTGTCCCTGGTAGTCAGAATCAATCAAACCAACCAGATTGCCCAGCACGATGCCATGTTTATGTCCGAGTCCTGAACGCGGCAAAATAATGGCTGCCAGTCCGGGGTCGGCAAGATGGATCGCCATGCCTGTAGGTATCAGCTCAGTCTGCCCGGGGTGCAGGTCTAAAGGCATGTCCAGCATGGCACGCAGATCCATCCCCGCGGAGCCGCCTGTAGCATGACTCGGGAGTGGAAATTCATCTCCCAGTCTTGAATCAAGGATTTTAAGTTCCAGTTCGTGCATAGAATTGTTCACTCATTAATGTGATTAATTGTCTCGCCAGGCGCAGCTTGTCTGCCAGAGGAAACTTCTGCTGGCCGCCCTCCCAGAAAATGCTGAGGGCATTCTCGGTACTTTCAAAACCACCCTCTTCGGCGCCGACAAGGTTGGCCGCGATCATATCGACGCGTTTGCTGATGCGCTTCTGCTGCGCAAACTCATCGAGGCGCTCGGTTTCAGCCGCAAAACCGACTGTATAGGGCCCATCCTGAAGCGCCGCGACATCGGCAAGAATATCCGGATTACGAATCAGTTCAATAACAAGCTGCTCGCTGCTCTTCTTGATCTTCTCCGGTGCCGCGTTCTGCGGACGATAATCGGCAACCGCTGCAGTTGCCACGAACAGGCCACTCTGTGAAACCCTCTGCATCACAGCTTCATGCATCTGCAACGCCGATTCAACATCGACACGCGTGACTCCACGGGGAGTCTCCATAGAGACCGGACCAGACACCAGCGTCACCTCGGCGCCCTCTTCAAGCAACGCCCGTGCAATAGCAAAACCCATGCGTCCAGAGCTGCGATTGCCGATAAAACGCACCGGATCCAGCGCCTCATGTGTCGGGCCTGCTGTCACCAGCACCCTGACACCGGAAAACAAGCCCTTTGCAAAGCGGTCACAAACCAACTGGAACAGCTGTGCAGCTTCAAATAGTCGTCCCGGCCCAACATCTCCACACGCCTGATCGCCTGCTGCCGGCCCCCAGATCAGTTTGTCATGACCCTGCAGGGCTATTATATTCTGCTGTGTCGCCGCATTTGCCCACATCTGCTGATTCATCGCCGGCGCAACCGCAACAGGCGCCTTGGTCGCCGTACACAGGGTTGTCAGCAGATCATCCGCCCTGCCCCCGGCCAGACGCGCGATAAAATCCGCCGTCGCAGGAGCCACCACCACCAGATCGGCCCAGCGGGCCAGTTCAATATGCCCCATGGCCGCCTCATGCGCAGAGTCAAACAGATCTGTATGCACAGGCCTGCCTGTCAGCGCCTCAAAGGTGAGAGGCGCAACGAAGCGCGTGGCAGCCTGTGTCATTACCACCTGCACCTCGGCGCCTGCCTTCACCAGCAGACGGGCGAGTTCAGCCGCCTTGTAAGCGGCAATTCCGCCGGTCACACCAAGCAGCAGGTGGCGGCTTGTCAACTTCATCAATACTCTCTACTCGGAGATAGGTGCGCACAGGATAGCGCAGATTAGATTACGCTACGCCCAAAAAAAATGAAAGCGGCCAAAAAAGGCGGAAAACTGCTATACTACCCGGCCTTTTGTTCGCCCTATTCCGGTATTTTTATCATTGTTTTATCCCGGACCGGTGATGACATATTTACAACAAATAAGCATATAGTATAACGAGATTTGTAATGAACCACGGCTCTCTTCCTCCCAAACAGGGACTCTACGATCCAATCAACGAGCATGACGCATGCGGAGTTGGCTTTGTCGCCCACATCAAGGGGCAGAAAAGCCATGAGATTATCCAGCAGGGATTGACGATTCTTAAACGCATCGAGCATCGCGGCGCAGTCGGCGCCGACCCAAAGGCTGGCGACGGCGCCGGGTTGCTGATGCAGATTCCTGATGATTTTTTCCGCGCCGAAGTGGATTTCGAACTCCCTCCTGCAGGAAATTATGGCGTCGGCATGCTGTTTCTGCCCATGGATAAGAACCATCGCATAGCGATTGAAACCCTTATCACCAAAGTCATCGCCGAAGAGGGACAGCATCTGCTGGGCTGGCGTACAGTGCCTGTCGACAGCAGCGTCCTCGGTGAAAGCGTCCTCCCGTGCGAACCGGTTATCCGCCAGCTCTTTATTGGTTGCGGCGAAGACTGCAATAACCAGGACGATCTCGAACGCAAACTNTTTGTGTTGCACAAACTGATTCGCATCCGCGTCAGGGAACAGCAGCTGGATGGCTCGAAAAATTTTTACGTGCCCTCCATGTCAAGCCGTACGCTTGTCTACAAGGGACTGCTGCTGGCAAAGCAGCTCGGCAATTACTACCTGGACCTGGGAGATGAGCGCCTCGTCTCCGCACTGGTGCTGGTGCATCAGCGCTTCTCCACCAACACCTTCCCCACATGGGATCTGGCGCATCCGTTCCGCATGATTGCGCATAACGGGGAGATCAATACCCTGCGCGGCAACGTCAACTGGATGGCCGCGCGTCGCCACTCCATGGCATCAAAGGTTCTGGGTGAAGACCTGCACAAGGTGTGGCCCCTGATCCGCGAAGGCCAGTCTGATTCAGCCTGCTTCGACAACGCCCTGGAACTGCTGGTCGCCGGCGGATACAGTCTCACACACGCGATGATGATGCTGATCCCGGAAGCGTGGTCAGGCAACAACCTGATGGATGATTCGCGCCGCGCCTTCTATGAATACCACGCCGCATTGATGGAGCCATGGGACGGTCCCGCGGCGGTTGCCTTCACCGATGGCCGCCAGATCGGCGCAACTCTTGACCGCAACGGCCTGCGCCCGGCGCGCTACCTGATTACCGATGACGACATGGTGATCATGGCTTCCGAGATGGGCGTGCTCGATACCCCGGAAGAAAAAATCGTCAAGAAGTGGCGTCTGCAGCCGGGTAAGATGTTCCTTATCGATACACAAGAGGGGCGCATCATCGATGACGAGGAGCTCAAAAAAGAGCTGACGGAAGCGCATCCCTACCAGCAGTGGCTGGACAAGACGCAGTTGAAGCTCGAGGAGCTCGATTTCGCGGAAAATCCACCTGAAAAACTGCAGGACGGGGCCATGCTGGACGCGCAGCAGGCATTTGGCTATACGCAGGAGGATATCAAATTCCTGCTGACGCCAATGGTCAAACACGGCATGGAGGGCACTGCATCCATGGGTGCAGACAATCCACCGGCTGTACTCTCCGGCCGCGCCCGGCACCTCTCCAACTATTTCAAACAGAACTTCGCCCAGGTGACCAACCCGCCGATAGATCCGATCCGTGAGGAGATCGTGATGTCGCTGGTGACGCTGATCGGTCCGCGTCTGAATCTGCTGGGTGGGTGCAACGACTGCTCGGACATGCGCCTCGAAGCCTGCCAGCCGATATTGACCAACGAAGACCTGGAACGCATACGCCACATCAACGACATTGCCGGCGACGCCTTCCGCACCAGGACCCTGGATATCACCTACGATGCCATGCAGGGCCCCGATGGCCTCAAAGCCGCGCTCGATGCGCTGTGCGAACTTGCCGAACAGCAGGTGCTGGGGAAATACAACATCCTGATCCTCTCTGACAGGGAGATTTCACGCGAGCGTATCGCCATTCCCGCGCTGCTGGCAACATCCGCCGTGCATCACCATCTCATCGACAAGGGGCTGCGCACCGATACCGGGCTGGTCGTCGAAACCGGCGCCGCGCTGGAGATCCACCATTTCGCCACCCTCGCAGGATATGGCGCCGAGGCGATCAACCCCTGGCTGGCATTCGAGACCATCGATGCTTCACTATCGCGCATCTCCCCTAATATGGAGCGCGACATGGCACAGCAGCACTACATCAAGGCTGTCGGCAAAGGTCTCAAAAAGGTGATGTCCAAGATGGGCATATCGACCTATCAATCCTACTGTGGCGCGCAGATTTTCGATGCAGTTGGCCTCTCAACAGCCTTTATCGATACCTATTTTGCCGGCACCGCAACCATGATCGAGGGCATTGGCCTCGACGAGGTTGCAGCAGAGAGCCATCGCTGGCACAGTGATGCATTCGGCGGCAAGCAGATCTATCGCAAACATCTCGATGTCGGCGGCGACTATGAGTACCGCGTACGCGGTGAACACCATGTCTGGACGCCGGAAACCATCAGTAAACTGCAGCATGCAGCCCGCAGCAACAATGCGCAGACATTTTCCGAGTTCTCACGCCTGGTCGATGAGCAGAACAGGGATCTGCTGACTCTGCGCGGCCTGATGGAGTTCAAATTTGCTGACAACCCGATTCCGCTGGACGAGGTCGAACCGGCGAAGGAGATCGTCAAACGCTTCTCCACCGGCGCCATGTCGTTCGGCTCTATCTCTTACGAGGCGCACTCCACGCTTGCCGTTGCGATGAACGCCATCGGCGGTAAATCCAATACCGGTGAAGGCGGAGAAGAAGCATCGCGCTTTAACCCGCTGGCGGACGGCTCCATGAATCCCGAGCGCTCTGCCATCAAACAGGTAGCCTCGGGGCGCTTTGGCGTCACCACCGAGTATCTGGTCAACTCCGATATGATCCAGATCAAGATGGCACAGGGCGCCAAGCCCGGCGAGGGCGGTCAACTGCCCGGCCATAAGGTCAATGATCAAATTGCACGTGTGCGCCACTCCACCGAGGGCGTCGGACTGATTTCACCACCGCCGCACCACGACATCTATTCGATCGAGGATCTGGCACAGCTGATTCATGACCTCAAAAACGTCAATCCAGCTGCGGATATCTCCGTCAAGCTGGTCTCCGAGGTCGGCGTCGGAACCGTTGCCGCAGGCGTCTCCAAGGCGCATGCAGACCACGTCATCATCGCCGGTTACGACGGCGGCACCGGCGCATCACCGATCACCTCGATCAAGCATGCCGGATCCCCATGGGAGATTGGCCTCGCAGAGACACACCAGACACTGGTATTGAACAAACTGCGCAGCCGTATCAGCGTGCAGACTGACGGCGGGCTGCGCAGCGGACGCGACGTCGTCATCGCCGCACTGCTGGGAGCTGACAATTTCGGTTTTGCCACGGCGCCGTTGATCGTCGAGGGCTGCATCATGATGCGCAAATGCCATCTCAACACCTGTCCGGTCGGCGTCGCCACCCAGGATCCTGAGCTGCGCAAGCGCTTCACCGGCAAACCGGAACACGTCATCAACTACTTCTTTTTTATTGCCGAAGAGATGCGCCAGCTGATGGCCAAACTTGGTTTTCGCACCATCAACGAGATGATCGGCCAGTCCGACCGCCTCAACATGCGCGAATGCATTGACCACTGGAAAGCGAAAGGACTCGACTATTCACGCCTGCTGGCCAAACCCGAAGCCGATTCCGCCAAAGATATCTACCATAACGAAGTGCAGGATCACGGTCTCGCCAAAGCGCTCGACAACGAGTTGATAGAACGTGCGGCTCCCGCACTCGAGCATGGTAAAAAAGTCGCTATCGATATCGACATCCACAACTTCAACCGTACTTTTGGAACCATGCTCTCCGGCAGGGTTGCCGAGAAGTACGGCAATANCGGACTGCCTGAGGACTGCATCAGCATCAAGGCAAAGGGAACTGCCGGACAGTCACTTGGCGCATGGCTCGCCAGGGGAGTCACTATCGAGCTTGCCGGCGAAGGCAACGATTACGTCGGCAAGGGACTCTCGGGCGGCAAGCTGATCATCAAACCGCCTGCCAAATCCAAAATCGGCAAGGCGGAAGAGAACATCATCGTCGGCAATACCGTGCTGTTTGGCGCCATCAGCGGCGAATGCTATTTCAACGGAGTAGGCGGCGAGCGTTTTGCGGTGCGCAACTCCGGAGCCACTACCGTCATCGAGGGTGTCGGCGATCATGGCTGCGAATACATGACCGGCGGCATCGTTGTCTGCCTTGGCTCCACCGGGCGCAACTTTGCAGCCGGCATGTCCGGCGGTATCGCCTATGTGCTGGATGAAAGCGGCGGCTTTGCGGATCGCTGCAACATGGAGATGGTCGAACTGGAGAGCATCAGGTATGACGACGCCAATGCAGACCTCAGCGACATGACCTGCGCCGATGAGACGCGTCTCAAAGGGCTGATCGAAAAACATCTCCACCATACCGGCTCCGATGTCGCCAAACGCATCCTGGATAACTGGAATGACACTCTGCCGAAATTCACCAAAGTGATGCCGGTCGATTACCGTCGCGCATTGAAAGCGCTGAAAGCTCAGAAAACGGCAGCATAAGGGGTAAAACAATGGGAAAACCAACAGGTTTTATGGAATTCAAGCGCCTGGACCGCCATTACGCGCCAGTCGCTCAGCGCTTGCAGAACTTCCATGAGTTCGTCATTCCACTCGCAGAGAGTGAACTCAGTACCCAGGGTGCACGCTGCATGGATTGCGGCATTCCATTCTGTCATCAGGGCTGCCCGGTCAACAACCTCATCCCCGACTGGAACGACCTGGTCTATCATGGGTTGTGGCGTGAAGCCCTGGATGTGCTGCACAGCACCAACAACTTCCCTGAAGTGACCGGCCGCATCTGCCCGGCGCCCTGCCAGGAGTCCTGCACGCTGAATATCCAGGATATGCCGGTCACAATCAAGACCATCGAATGCGCCATCGTCGACAAGGGGTGGCAACAGGAGTGGATCAAACCCGAGATTGCCGAACACAGGAGCGGTAAAAAAGTGGCCGTCGTCGGCTCGGGACCTGCCGGCATGGCCTGCTCGCAGCAGCTGGCGCGCGCCGGTCATGATGTGACGCTGTTCGAGAAAGAGCCCCGCATTGGCGGGCTGATGCGCTTTGGCATCCCTGACTACAAACTCGACAAAAGCCTGCTGGAGAGACGTATGCAGCAGATGCAGGCAGAGGGAGTTGATTTCAGGACCAACACCCATATCGGTGTAGACATCCAGGCATCACAACTGATGGATGAGTATGATGCCGTGGTTCTGACAGGGGGCTCCGAGCAGCCGCGTGACCTTGAAATTCCGGGCCGCGACCTCGACGGCATCCATTTTGCGATGGATTTTCTCAAGGCAAACAGCAAGTGGGTGCAGGGCATCCATGGCGAGGAGCAGGTGATCTCGGCTAAGGGCAGGCATGTGGTCGTCATTGGCGGCGGCGATACAGGCTCTGACTGCATCGGCACCTCGACCCGTCACGGTGCGGCTTCCGTCACCCAGATCGAGATCCTGCCGCAGCCACCCGAACATGAGGACAAGGGGCTGACGTGGCCGGACTGGCCCAACAAGATGCGCACATCTACCTCCCAGGAGGAGGGCTGCGCACGCATGTGGTCGGTTGCAACCAAAAACTTTGTCGCCGACGGCAACGGCAATCTCAAGGGTGTCGAGTGCGTCAAGGTCAAATGGAACAAAGATGAGAGCGGCAATTGGCAGATGAGCGAAGTGGAAGGCTCGGAATTTGATCTGCGCGCCGATATCGTCACCCTGGCGATGGGTTTTCTGCATCCGGTGCATGAAGGCATGCTCGAACAACTTGGCGTCGAGCAGGATAGCCGTGGCAACGTCAAAGGCGATACAGAGGGAGGCAAAGCCTACTATACCTCTGTCGACAAGCTCTTCGCCGCCGGTGATATGCGCCGTGGCCAGTCGCTGGTGGTGTGGGCCATCCGCGAAGGACGCCAGTGCGCCCGCTCCGTTGACCAGTACCTGACGGGGTCTACCAACCTGCCGCGATAATGCACAGATGGTCATCGTGGTCGGAAGACCACATGTTGCGGGAGCGGTCCTCTGGCCGCGATATGCACAATGCCAAAATGGCGTATGCGCTGGCGCTTATCCCCTTCCAACTATCAAAACACAAGATTAAGGCCACGGACAATTGCATGAATGATAAACGCAACAACGATAATCCTGAACTCTACGTAGTCCCTCCTCCGGAACCCGCTCCCGACCGCACTCCTGGAAAATTCAGGGAGCCTGTCGGCGTCCCCGCATCCCACGCCGTCGCCTGGGTTCTCATGGGTTGGGAGTATTTCAAAAAAGCGCCTACAGCCTGGATTGCCGTCGCCATCATCTTGGCAGTTGCCCTGTTCTTATCAATGATTCCATTACCAGCCATCCCGATCACCATCATCTTTCCGGTCCTGGTTGCGGGCATGATGCTGGGCTGTGCGGCCATCGAACGCGGAGAGACATTCTCAATCTCGCATCTCTTTAGTGGCTTCAATCTGCCGCAAAGAGGACGCCTGATCACGCTTGGCGCAGTCAATATCGGTATCTCGCTGGTCGCAGGCGTGTTGATCAATATGTTATTACCAAGTTTTATCGGCGACGTCTCGGATATTACCGATCTACAGGGGCTGATATCAGCAATTATTGCTAATGAGTCTGTTATGCTGACTCTACTGGTAATGCTAGCAATACTTCTTCCGATAAA
>JGI24023J19991_10001252_pt1 | contig 19728 bp, 16 predicted proteins | sample Cruoilmetagenom1_FD_19991 | JGI IMG/M metagenome (IMG submission 19991) | reverse complement strand
CATAATTGAGATCAAATGGTTTACCAGATTTCAATACACCAAAGGCTTGTCTGAGTAACTTGTTAGCTGCAGCGACCATAGCAACCATTTTGCTCTTGCCACTTTCTACCAATCTTTGGTACTGTTGCTTAATTAAAGGATTGTGAATAGTTGCAACCAACGCACCCATATAAAGCATCTTTCTGGCAAATGTATTACCTCTTTTTGAGATAGAGCCTCTACCTTTCACTGAAGTTCCTGACTCATACGGAGATGGTGCAATACCTGCAAAACTGCAAGCTTGTTTAGCACTTTCAAAGTTTTCAAACCCATTAAAGACAGCGATGATCATAGCACTTACTTTTAATCCTATCCCAGGGATAGATCTTAATAGTTCATACTCTTGGTTAAATTCATTTTCCAAGAGTGTTTGCAAGGTTTTCTCAAGTCGCTTTATTTCATCCTTTATGAACTTCAAATGTCTCTTATATGAATCTATAGCCTCTTTGGAATAATTGGCTTGTTTTTTAAGTGCAAGATATTGATTATTGCTCATTGTTCTTTGCAGTAAAAGATCATCAATAGCCTTTACTAGGTTATCTACGGCTATTTGTGACTCATCTTTAGTTCTAAAAAAAGAGAGCTTATGTTGATACTCATATCCATATTCTGCAATCAGTTTAGCATCAGCACTGTCTGTTTTAATACGCATCAGATGCATTTGGGAATATCTCTTAATTATCAAGGGGTTTACTACTGAAATATTTAATCCTTCAGCAACTAGCCAATATGCTAATCTGGTATGATAAATACCTGTACTTTCCATTACAAATACAACAGATTCTTTGACTTTTTTGAAGGGAGTAATCAACTCTTTTCTAATGATTCTTTTTGTGTAGTCAAGCTCTTTTATTTGGTGTGTTGTTCCATCAAAAATACTTATTGCTAGAGTATCTTTTGCAACATCAATTCCAACAACGATTTTAAAACTTATCATCTTTAACTCCTTACCAAAATATCTTGTGCTACAATATATCTCTTTTGAAGTTATCATCGTACTATACAGGCTTTTTGCCTAATGTTCTTAGTTCAGCTTTGAAAGAGTAAAGGACGGAAACAGCATTACGTACTGGTTTAATACCAATGAAAAAAAACGTTTTTACTCGTCCTTTGTTTACATTGTGCTTTAATAGTTTAACTTATTTAAAACCATCAAATCTTTGCACATTGCAGTATACGATGAAAAAATGTTCGCTTGAAAACCCTTTCAAATTATAGACTATGTTTATCTTAAAGATGAGTTAATTGCTATAGATTTTAGTATCAACGGTATGTAACTCGCAAACCCAAACTTGAGGCCTACAAAGATCTAAAAAAGATTGTGTCTTGGTTAACATCAACAACTCAGATAAGATTTGAAAATAAACTTGACTTATGGTATCCAGAACACGAAGAGTTTATCAACGAAAAAAGTATTAATCCAACTACAGGTAAAGAACAATTTACTCATCGTAGATTGATGGCTGCATATAAAAGTTTACGAAGAAAGTTACCTTATCTTTTTACCTGCAAAAATTACCCTAATGCACTAATACCTAATACAACTAACTCATTGGATGGTGGTATATTTATACAACTAAAAAAGCTTACTAAATTGCATGAGGGAATGGGTAGAAGTTTGAAGGTTAGAATGATTGATGATTATTTGGTTAACTATAATAAAGAACTATGATTTAGGCGCCCATTTTTTTAATTACGTCACGATGAATATAGATTATGATGATTGATTAAAATATAAACATGTATATGATCATTTAGTAGTCATGTTGCGTTATACTTATCCCCATGATAGATAAAAATATAATTATCTTTACGGATCTTGATGGTACACTACTAGATCATGCTAACTATGGTTTTGAAGCAGCATTGCCGATGCTGAATTACATAAAAACAAATGACATCCCCCTTATTATCGTGACAAGTAAAACCAAAAATGAAGTACTCCGTATTCAAGAACTACTGGATTTAAAATCTCCTTTTATAGTTGAAAATGGTGCAGGTATTTTTATCCCTTTTGAAGATAGCTATGAAAAGATAGCACTTGGGTTTGAGTATGAACATATACGTGCTTGTTTTCTCAAGTATGCCAAATCTGTACAAATGCATGGCTTTTTTGATATGAGTGATGAGGAAGTAGCGAAACATACAAATCTCAGTGTAGAAAATGCTGCAGATGCTAAAAGACGAACTTTCACAGAACCCTTTATCTTAAAAGATGAAAATAGATTGAGTGAGTTGAAAAGAATGGCGAATGAAGATGGACTGGATATAGTAACGGGAGGACGTTTTCATCATTTGATTACTCAGGGACAAGATAAGTCCAACGCCATCAAACATTTCATAAAGGATTATGCTAAAAATAGGGAAGAAGGTTTAAAAACCATTGCATTGGGTGATAGTGCAAATGATTTGACTATGCTTCAGAGTGTAGATACTCCTATACTTATTCCACATCCTGATAGCTCTTATATGAACTGTGACATTAGAGGTCTCATTAAGGCACCTTATCCTGGACCTGAAGGCTGGAATGCAACACTCAAGGAGTACTTTAATGTCAAATAAGACTTTATTACATACGGCTTTTAATCAACTCTTAAAAGAGGTTACACCTCAAAGACTCATAGCAGAGTCATGTAAATTAGAGGGGAACACATTTAGCATTTTAACTAAGACCTATGATTTAGATAAGTATAAAAATATTTATCTTCTGGGTTCTGGAAAGGCTGTTGTACCTATGGCAATAGAAATACAAAAACTTTTAAACCCTTTTTTAAAGAAGACCTTGCTTATAGGACCCTATGGTTCCGAGGAAAAATTTGACAAGGGTAGGTATATTCAGAGTACGCACCCTTTGCCATCAAATAAAAGTATTGAATCTGCTATGGCATTGCAAGACAGTATGAAAACCTTTAACGAAGATGACCTTTTTATCTATTTGTTATCAGGTGGAAACTCAGCGTTGGTTGAATTACCTGAAGGAAAGATTTCTTTGAAAGAATTTCAAGAAGCTACTTCTCTTATGCTTCGAGGTGGAATGCCTATTGAAAAAATGAATAGTGTAAGAAAACATTTATCCCGAGTTAAAGGGGGAAAGTTAGCTAAGAATACAAAGGCTCAGGGTATTGTATTGGTACTTTCAGATGTCATTGGTGACGACTTACATGCTATAGGTTCTGCACCTTTATATTATGATCAGACCAGCTTCAAAGATGCTATAGAAGCACTTAACACTTATTCTCTTTTTGAGAAAATGCCTAAGAGTGTTCAGACTTTTCTTAAAATGGGTGAAGAAGGATTGTATGATGAAACACCCAAAGAACCCCAAGAACATATTGATCATCATATATTAGGTTCTAACAGCATGGTACTTGAAAAAGCACAGCAAATACTTCAAAATGAAGGTATTAATACAACAATCATTGACAAACCTCTTGAAGGAAATACAACTGAACTGGCTCATGCACTTATGCAATTTGGTGTTTCTCATCAAGAAAGTACACATGCCTATCTTTTTGGTGGTGAGTCTACGGTAGTTGTAAAAGGTGAGGGTAAAGGTGGACGGAACCAGCATTTGTGCTTGAACTTTTTAAGTTTGATGGATGGATCAAATGACATTACCTTTTTATCTGCGGCTACAGATGGAATTGATGGAAATTCTAATGCCGCAGGTGCGCTTATTGATATACATAGCCCTGCTTATGCAAAAGCACATCATATTGACCCTCAGCATTATCTTGAGCATTTTGATTCAAACAGTTTTTTTGCACAAACAGGTGAACTGCTTACTCCTGGACCCACACACAATAATTTACTGGATATCGTTATGATGCTCATAGAACCAAAAACAACACAAGGAGAGACAAATGGCTGATTTTTTTCAAAATGGAGTGATTACCACACTTCAAAAACTAGGGGGCAGGTCACTTGAAGATTTAGAAAGTGAACTTGAATCTTATGCAGAGCGTCATCATATGGTACTGTTACTCCCTGCACTTTATTCTGAATTTGAGACACCCGCAATGCATAAGATCATTGAGGAACTTAAACATGTAAAATATCTTCATAAGATTATATTAGGACTGGATTGTGCTACAGAAGAAGAGTTTGAAAAGGTGAAGAAATTGATGTCAGTTCTTCATTGTAAAGTGGATGTACTTTGGAACGATGGTCCACGTATTAAAGAGTTGTATGCAGATCTTACTGCTGAAGGTTTTCCTGGGTTAGATACACCAGGCAAGGGTCGAAATGTATGGACCATGATAGGTTATGGATTAACAGATCAAACCTCTTATGCCTTTGCTTTACATGATTGTGACATTGTAAACTATTCTAGAGAAATTCCTGCACGTCTATTTTTCCCTATTGTCCACCCAGCACTGGATTTTGAGTTCAATAAGGGCTTTTACTCTCGAGTGACGCATAAGCTTCATGGCCGCGCAACACGACTATTGTATTCGCCACTTGTAAATGCCTTAGGAAAAGTTTTTGGTAGAAGTCGTTATCTAGAGTATATGGAGAGCTTCCGCTATTCCCTCTCAGGTGAATTTGCCTTTATTCGCTCACTAGGGCGTGGTATAGCTATCTCTCCCACCTGGGGACTTGAAGTCTCAACACTAAGTGAAGTGTATAAGAACACTTCAAATCGTCGTATATGCCAAACAGAGATTATGGAAACATATGAGCACAAACATCAGGAACTAGGTTCTCAAAGTTCTGGTGGTGGTATCTATAAGATGGCTAATGATATAGCTAAGACACTTTTTAGGGTGATGGCACAAGAAGGTATTGTATTTTCAGAGGCATCATTTAAAACCCTGCAAGCGACCTATTATCAAGAATCACGCTTTGAGATATCAAAATATAATGCATTGAGTAAGTTAAATGACTTAGAATATAATCGTGAAAAAGAGATTGGTGCAGTGGAAGCTTTTGAAGAAGCCATCAAGGAAGCCACAACAGAGTTTTACGAAGATCCAATGGGGGCTCCATCTCTCTCTCCTTGGATCACTGTGCGCTCAGTGATGCCAAATTTCTCAGATAAGTTTGTATCCTATGTTACTGAGGATAATGAATGAAACATATTTCAGACCCAGAACACACCATAAACAAACGTCTGCATAGACTCTATCCCGCAGAAACAGCTCAAAGAGCAGTGAATGATCTTATTGATCTGATCTTTAAGTATAAACAGCGTATTGATTCACAAGTCTATCATCTTAGTGAAAAAGATGTAATTTTAATCTCTTACGGCGATCAGGTGAACCGTGATCATGAACCGTCTTTGCAGACACTAGGTGAATTTATGGATCAACATCTTCAAGGTGTGATCAATTCTATTCATATCCTTCCTTTTTATCCCTCATCATCTGATAGTGGATTTTCAGTGGTGAATTATAGTGCTGTTGATCCTCGTATGGGATCGTGGCGTGAGATTGACAGTATCAGTTCGAACTACAGGCTTATGGTGGATGGTGTCATAAACCATGCCTCACAATTTTCGGACTGGTTCAAGGCTTATCTCGATGGAGATCCGTATTTTAAAGACTTTTTCATTGAACTTGACCCCTGTACTGATCTAAGTAAAGTTGTACGTCCCCGTGCTACACCTTTGCTGAGTGAATTTGTAGATAATGAGGGGAAGATCCATAATATTTGGACAACCTTTAGCAAGGATCAAGTGGATCTTAATTACCAGAATCATAGGGTATTACGAAATGTACTGGATGCCCTTTTTTATTATATTGAGAAAGGTGCAACACTTATTCGTCTTGATGCTATTGCCTTTATCTGGAAGGAAATAGGCACAGAGTGTGTACATTTACCTCAAACGCATGAACTCATTCAACTGATGAGAGAAGTGTTGCATGAGGTTGCTCCTGAGGTGATCATCATTACCGAAACAAATGTACCCCATCATGAAAATGTCTCTTATTTTGGAAGTGGTGATGATGAGGCTCAGATGGTCTATAATTTTGCTTTACCCCCACTACTCATCCATTCTATCTTGCATGGAGATACAAAGACATTGACCAAATGGGCACAATCTCTTACCTTACCAAATAATAAAGTGTGTTTTTTTAATTTTACGGCCAGTCATGATGGTGTCGGATTGCGACCAGTTAAAGGAATACTGAATGATGATGAGATTGACACGCTTGTTACACATGTAGAAGATCATGGTGGGCTAGTCTCTTTTCGTACGGAAGAAGATGGTTCGAAAAGTCCTTATGAATTGAATTGTAGTTATATTGATACCTTGAGTCATCCTGAAGAGGAGGATATGTTACGTATTAAGCGTATGCTCCTTTCTCAGGGTACTGCTTTGGCTATGCCAGGTGTTCCCGGCATTTATTTTCACTCATTGGTTGGATCACAAAATTACCATGATGGTGTGAAGCATACAGGTATTAACCGTGCCATTAACCGTGAAACATATAATGTTGATTGGCTGGAAAAAGAGTTATCAGAACAGGGAAGTTTGCCTAAAACAATGTTTGACAGCTATAAACGTCTTATCTCTATCCGAACAAATGAAAAAGCATTTAACCCTTTTGGAAACTTTGTGTTTTTTGATCTCGATCCGAGACTTTTTGCAATAGCACAGTGTTGTAGCGAAAATATAGAACGTGTTTTGGCAGTACATAACTTTTCTAATGAAGCGGTAACTCTTAGCATACCTGACGAGATTACTTTGCCTTTAAATGATTTACTTACCTCTTATGAGGTAGATGCATCTAAAACCGTGATACTTGAGCCTTATCAAATGATGTGGCTTAAAGGAACTATCTAAAGTTTTAAAAGACTTTTTTTGTTTAAAAATTAAAATTAAAATTACAGGAGATACTATGATTACAAAATGTTTATTCCCAGCTGCAGGTTACGGCACACGATTCTTACCCGCAACCAAGTCAATGCCTAAAGAGATGTTACCTATACTTACAAAACCACTGATCCAATATGGGGTAGAAGAAGCGATGGAAGCAGGATGTGACATTATGTCTGTGATCACAGGTCGTGGAAAACGTGCTATTACAGATCATTTTGATACTTCCTATGAGCTTGAACACCAGATTGAAGGTTCATCAAAAGAAGAGTTGATGAGTGATATTCGTAATATTATTAAAAAGTGTACCTTTACCTATACACGTCAAAATGAGATGAAAGGTTTGGGTGATGCTATTTATAAGGGTAAGTCTCTTGTTGGAGAGCAAGATCCTTTTGCAGTCATTCTTGCAGATGACCTTTGTGTGAATCCTGAGGGAGATGGCGTTTTAACCCAAATGGTAAAACTCTATGAAAAATACAAGTGCTGCATTATCGCGATCATGGAAGTACCTATGGAAGAAGTACATAAGTATGGAGTGATAGAGGGAAGTGTGATAGAAGATGGTGTCTACATGGTATCAAATATGGTTGAAAAACCTGATAATGACAAAGCACCTTCAAATCTTGCTGTCATTGGTCGTTATATACTTACACCAGATATTTTTAAGGTCATAGAACAAACGGAACCCGGTAAAAATGGTGAATTGCAGATTACTGATGCTTTGTGTGAACAAGCGAAAAAAGGGATGGTACTTGCATATAAATTTAAAGGTAAACGTTTTGACTGTGGTAGCGTTGATGGTTTTGTTGAAGCAACAAACTATTTTTATGAACAGTCTTAGAGAAAAAGGAAGTCAATAGTGATTTATGTATTTGTATGTTGATTGTATGCCAATGACACTTCCCCTCTGGGTGTTATTTATCTGAAACGAAAAGAGACAAAATGAAGAAACGTACCAAAATATTAGCAACTATCGGACCAGCATCTGACTCACTCGAACTGATTGAATCTTTAATACGTGCTGGTGTCAACGTATTCCGTTTGAATTTCAGTCATGGGACACATGCTTATCATTCAGAAGTACTTGGTCGTATTAGAGAAGCGATTGAAAGTACGGGGCTGATTACGGGGGTACTGCAGGATATCAGCGGACCCAAAATCCGTATCGGAATACTTGAAGAGAATTTTGAGCTTAAGTCCGGAGATATTGTTGAATTTGTTAAAGAAGATATTGTCGGCTCTAAAATTTCTGAGGGATATTATCGTCTGACAATCAATCAAAAGAGTATCCTTAAACAGCTTCATGTGGGCGAATATATCTATATGTATGATGGGATTATTCGTTCAAGAGTTGTTGAAATTTCAACAGGTAGTGTTAAAGTAAGCATTGAAAATGATGGTATTTTAAGCTCCAAAAAAGGTGTGAATTTTCCTAACACAAATTTGGGTATTGATATTTTAACAGAAAAAGACAAAAAAGATATGCTTTGGGGTGTGCAAAACAATGTTGATTTTATGGCTATATCTTTTGTTCAGGATGCCAAAGATATGCGTGCAGCACGTGCGGTCATAAATGAGTATGGGGGACGTACCCAACTTTTTGCCAAGATAGAGAAATTTGATGCGGTCGAAAATATTGATGAAATCCTCAAAGAGAGTGATGGGTTAATGGTCGCGCGTGGTGATTTGGGGATTGAAATTCCTTACTTTAATGTACCTGCAGTACAAAAAATGATTATTAAAAAAGCAAATGATGCCAGTAAACCAGTTATTACAGCAACACAAATGCTACTCTCTATGACTAAAAACGACACAGCAACACGTGCAGAGATCAGTGATGTAGCCAATGCGGTCTTGGATGGAACGGACGCAGTGATGCTTTCAGAAGAGAGTGCTGTTGGACATAATCCTATTCTTGCTGTTGAGACAATGGTCAACACCATTCGTGCAACAGAGGAATATTATCCTTTTAATCGTTTATCATATTTTAAAATGCATGATACTGCTGACAAGATAAACGACTCGGCAGTACGTCTTTGTCAAAGCTTGGATGCAGTTGGTATCTTAACCATCACTTCTTCAGGTCGCTCAGCCAGAAAAATAGCCCGTTATCGTCCAGACAGTCCCATTTATGCAGTAACACACGACCGTACTACTGCGCAATTATTGACTATAGTTTGGGGTGTGGTGCCCGCTTTCTCTGTAACTGACAAGAATTTGGAAAACATGATGAGCGAAGTGATGGATCAAGGTATTAAGCGTGGGGTACTTGACATGGACAGTCGTTACATTTTGACTGCGGGTGACCCTGTAGGTGTAAGTGGATCAACCAATATGATTCGTATCATTACTGCCTATGAAATGGAATACTTCAGGTCATTGAAAGGGCAAGTGTAATCCGAGATTAACCTTGGATTACAAAAGCTTTTCAACCATAGCTTGAGCCTCTTCTTGAATCTGCTTTAAATGTGCTTCATCAATAAAACTTTCTGCATAAATCTTATAAATTCGCTCTGTTCCTGATGGACGCAGTGCAAACCATCCATTTTTTGCAACCACTTTAAGACCACCAATCGCAGCACCATTCCCAGGGGCGTTGATTAAGATGGCTTCGATAGGTTCACCTGCAAGAACACTCTCTTTTACATCATCAGGATAGAGTTTTTTAAGAAGGCTTTGTTGTTCAGCACTGGCAGGAGCATCAATCCTTGCATAGATAGGAGCTCCAAATTTTCCAGTAAACTCTTGGTAGTGAACACCCGGATCTTTACCTGTAACGGCTAAGATTTCAGCCGATAGAAGGGTTAAGATGATTCCATCTTTATCGGTACTCCAAACAGTACCGTCTTTACGTAAGAAACTGGCACCTGCACTCTCTTCACCTCCAAAGAGTATACTTCCATCAAGAAGACCATCCACGAACCATTTAAATCCTACAGGTACTTCGATAATCTTTTTAGTTAAAGCACTAGCTACCCGGTCGATCATGGAGCTACTTACTAGGGTTTTTCCGATTCCTAAATCAGACCTCCATAGAGGACGATTTTGTGCTAGGTAGTTGATAGCAACACTTAGATAATGGTTAGGGTTCATCAGACCCACACTTTTGGTAACAATTCCATGACGGTCAAAATCGGTATCGTTTCCAAAGGCTATGTCATATTTCTCTTTCATCTCGACCAGTCCAGCCATGGCATAAGGTGATGAGCAGTCCATACGGATTTTTCCATCTTTGTCGCAGTGCATAAATGAAAAAGTAGAATCAAGGGTATCGTTAAATACTTCCATATTGAGTCCATAATGCTCTTTAATCGCTGTATAATATGCCATTCCTGCACCACCCATCGCATCAGCACCTATTAAAATCCCAGATTTAGCAATGGCTTCAATGTCAATTACATTTTCAAGGTCATTGACATAAGGAGTTATATAGTCGTATTCAACAATCTTTTTGGATTGAAGTGCCTCTTCAAGGTTCATTTTTTAACATCATCCAGACCATTTTCCATAATCTCATTGGCACGTGCTTCTAGCCAGTCTGTGACATCGGTATCAGCTGGGCCACCATGTGGAGGGTTATATTTGAACCCTCCATCACTTGGTGGATTGTGTGATGGAGTAATAACAATACCATCACACTGTGGAGCAGTAGCATCGGTAGTGTGTGTCAAAATGGCGTGAGAGATAACAGGGGTAGGGGTATAACCAAAATCTTTACCAATACGAACATCAACATCATTGGCTGCTAAAACTTGCAATGCAGAGAGTTGTGCAGGGTAAGAGAGAGCATGTGTGTCCATTCCTATAAAGAGCGTACCACTTATACCAACTTTTTTACGGTAGTCACATATCGCTTGGGTAACAGCTAAAATATGTGTTTCATTAAAACTTGTGAGTAGAGAAGAACCACGGTGTCCAGACGTTCCAAAACTGATACGTTGCGCAACGTTTTGTGTATCAGGTATTTTTGTATAATAGTCACTGATGAGTTCAGGGACATTGATTAGGGTTGACTTTGGTGCCAGTCCCAGCATTTGGATGAAGACTCACAGTTTACCTTTTTGATTAATTAATTGATTATGATATTTTAGCGTTTTAAATAGAGTAAATATTGAATGGTTTGATTGAAAAAGAAACAATTATGTAATACTTTTAGTTTAAAATGTATGTATATTATAGTAGATAGCTAATATAAATAATTTCCACCTCTCACAGGATTACTGCCTTGTTGGGTGCTGCACATTTGGGGTTAGATAGATTGTAGTAATATTCATTTTTATACTACTGACTAAAATATAATCATTAAATTGATTACTTAAGCAACACATTTCGTTATACTTATTCATATAACCATTAAATATATTTCGTGAGAACACAACAGGAAGAATATAATGAATGAAGTAAAAAGTGTATGTGATATTATTATTTTTGGAGGACATGGTGATCTTGCCTTTAGAAAGCTGATGCCGGCACTTTTTCATTTGAGTAACGATGGGTATTTGGATGAGAAAAGCCGTATTATTATTGCTGCAAGAGATTCAATGAGTCAGGAAGAACATTGTGATCTTGTTAAGTTGAAACTTCAGGAATTTTTACCAGAGAAAGCTTTTAACGAAGACAAATTTGAGCATTTTAAAAAACAGCTGCATGTCGTCATTATAGATTTTTATGACGATGCAAGTTATAGTGGGCTTGAAGAACTCCTGACCATGTATCCCCAAAGAGACAGAATAAACTATCTCTCAACAGCATCTAATTTTTTTACTTCTATTTGTAAGTCATTACGTCAATGGGAATTGATAACACCACAAAGTAGGGTTGTGCTTGAAAAGCCCATCGGTCGTGACCTTGAGTCATCACGCGAGATCAATGTGGAAGTTTTGAAGTATTTTGAAGAATCACAGATTTATCGTATTGATCATTATTTGGGTAAAGACACGGTACAAAATATTATGGCACTTCGTTTCTCTAACCGCATTTTTATGCCGCTTTGGGATGCGAATAACATTGACCATGTGCAGATCACCGTAGCTGAGAGTGTTGGTGTTGAGGGGCGTTGGGGGTATTATGATGAGTACGGAGCTATGCGTGATATGGTGCAAAACCACCTCATGCAACTGCTTTGTTTGGTTGCGATGGAACCGCCTTGTTCGTTGGAAGCAGATAGTGTACGTGATGAAAAAGTAAAAGTTCTGCGCTCTCTTCGTTTGATGAGTTCAGCAGATATTGAACAAAAGACTGTCCGGGCACAGTATGGACATGGCTCAAGCAATGGCCAGGCTGTGCCTGGTTATCTTGAAGGAGAAGGGGTGGCAAAGAGTAGAACAGAAACCTTTGCCGCCTTTCGTGTAGATATAGACAATTGGCGTTGGAACAATGTACCTTTTTATCTGAGAAGCGGAAAACGTATGCGTCAGAGAAACTCGGAGATCGTGATTTATTTTAAAATGATCCCACACTCTATATTTGCTAATAAAGGTAAATGTATTTCACAAAATAAACTTGTCATCTCTCTTCAGCCCAAAGAGAGTATTCATTTGCAACTGATGAATAAAATTCCAGGTCTGAGTGAACAGATGAGATTACAACAGGTGGAACTTGAGCTGAATACGCCACTCAATATGAAACATAAACCAGATTCTTATGAGCGTTTACTCTTAGATGTCATTCGTTCCAACCCTACACTGTTTATGCGTTTGGACGAGGTGGAGGCTGCATGGAAATGGGCAGATGTAATACTGAAAGGCTGGGAAGAAGATATGGTCCCTATGAAAAGTTACAGTGCGGGAACTGATGGTCCAAGTGCAGCGGTACAACTCATTGCACGAGATGGAAGGAGTTGGCACGATGAGTAGAATACTACATACTTTTCAGTCACAGGAAGCTTTGATAGAGGTACTTAGTAAAAGTATTATTGATCGACTTCATGAAGCGATTGAAGAAAGGGGCAAAGCTTCTTTACTTGTTTCAGGAGGCAGTACGCCCAAACCACTCTTTATAAAACTAAGAGAGGCTTCTCTTGATTGGGAAAAAGTGACTGTTGGTCTTTGTGATGAAAGATGGATACCTTCTTCAAATGAAGAGAGCAATGAAAATCTTGTAAAAAGATATTTGCTTAAAGATAAGGCAAGCAAAGCTAAATTCATAGGTATGTATAATGAATACACAGATATTCAAACAGGAGAAAAGTCATGTTCTCAGAAAATGAAACAAGCGCTTTTCCCGTTCGATGTAGTTGTCTTAGGCATGGGAAATGATGCGCATACTGCTTCTCTTTTTCCTGATAATGTACAATTGGAAAAAGCCTTTGATCTTGATAATGAAGACCTGTGTATCATTATTGAACCGACAACAGCACCTTATATGCGTATGAGTCTGACGCGTGCAGCTATACTGAGTGCCAAATATATTTATTTGCATTTTGAAGGTGAAGAAAAACTTGCAGTGTATGGAAATGTAATTACCGGAGATGATATGTACAAAATGCCGATCCGCTCAATTTTAAATCAAGATATCAAAGATATAGAGGTATATTACGCATGAATAAAACCATACAAAAAGTGACAGAAACCATCATAGAACGCTCAGCTAAAAGCAGAGCTATATATCTTAATCGTATAGCTTCAGCAAAGAGACATGGGGTCAACCGCAATAAACTGGGTTGCAGTAATCTTGCTCATGCGATGGCACCCATGGATGAGAATGAAAAAACATCTCTCTCAGGGATGCAAAGCCCAAATATCGCTATCGTCACAGCTTACAATGACATGCTTTCTGCACATGAACCCTACAAACTGTATCCCGCACTCATCAAACGTACGTTGATGGACTTGGGTGCAACAGCTCAAGTAGCTGGTGGTGTACCTGCCATGTGTGATGGTGTCACACAGTCTCAACCGGGTATGGAATTAAGCCTTTTTAGTCGAGATAATATCGCAATGGGAACAGCCATAGGGCTTTCGCATAATGTGTATGACGGAGCACTTTACCTTGGTGTCTGTGACAAAATTGTTCCAGGACTGCTCATTGGTGCTTTGGCATTTGGTCACCTGCCTGGACTATTTGTGCCTGCAGGGCCTATGTCTTCAGGTATTAGCAATGCCCAAAAAGCTAAGGTCCGTCAAGACTTTGCCCAAGGTAAAGTGAGTGAAGATTCTTTGTTAAAGGTTGAATCTGCCTCGTATCACAGTAGCGGTACCTGCACATTTTACGGTACAGCCAACTCAAACCAGATGTTACTGGAAATGATGGGATTACAGCTTCCTAACAGTTCTTTTGTCAATACAAACACACCTCTTAGAGAAGCATTGACTGCACATGCAGCAAAAACAATTTTGACAATGACGGAGTTATCTGGAACCTATAAACCTATAGCAGAGATCATTGATGAAAAAAACTTTGTCAATGCCATAGTCGGACTGATGGCAACGGGAGGTTCAACGAACCATACGATTCATATTATTGCTATGGCAAGAGCTGCGGGTATCATAATCAACTGGGATGATTTTGATGCTATCTCCAAGGTAACACCATTGCTATGTAAGATGTATCCTAATGGTCAGGCGGATGTGAATCATTTTAGAGAAGCGGGCGGTATGAGTGTAGTGATCTCTCAACTTCTTGATGCGGGACTTGTGCATAATGATGTTGAAACGATAGTAGGGAAAGGGTTGGATGCTTATATTGCAGAACCAAGTCTAAGTAGTGGTTCTTTAATTTTTGGAAAGGGTGCAAAATTATCCAGAGATACGAATGTTGTCTCAAGCATAGCCAAACCATTTAGCCAAGAGGGCGGACTCAAATTACTTAGTGGAAACCTCGGTCGCAGTGTTATTAAAACTTCTGCACTTAAACCGGAACAATTTGTTATTGAAGCTGAAGCCATAGTCTTTGAATCTCAAGAATCTTTGCAGTCTGCATTTAAACAAGGTGAATTGGAAAGAGATTTTATCGCTGTTGTTCGATATCAGGGTCCTAAAGCCAATGGTATGCCTGAACTTCACGGTCTTATGCCACCTTTGGGTGTGCTTCAGGACAAGGGTTTTAAAGTGGCTATTATCACAGATGGTCGTATGTCAGGTGCTTCAGGCAAGGTACCTTCAGCCATTCATTTTTCTCCTGAAGCCCTTGATGGCGGGTTGCTGGCAAAGGTTAAAACGGGAGATAGTATCAGTTTTGACGCCCAAAAAGGTGAGATCATGCTTTTGGTAGATGAAGACGAGTTAGAATCACGCTCAATAGAAGTGCCGGATCCTAGTGCCAATAGATACGGGTTTGGTAGAGAGCTTTTTGTATCTGTACGTCAAAGTATAGGTATGGCAGAAGAGGGTGCAAGTATATTTGATATCAGTGGAAAGGAACGTGCATGACAGCTAAAGAAGTAATGCAAATATCACCTATCGTCCCCGTAATAGCTTTAGAGAGCGTTGAGGATGCACTACCTCTTGCCAAAGCTTTGCTTGAAGGTGGTATCTCAATTATGGAAATTACCTTGCGTACAGAAGCAGGATTGGACTCCATAGAAGCTATTGCAAAGGCATTGCCACAGATGCATGTGGGCGCTGGAACAGTACTGAATGCCAGTGATTTTAAAAAGTCTGTGGCTCACGGTGCGCAGTTTGTTTTTAGCCCGGGTATCAGTGAAGAGTTGATGGAGACCTCAAGAGAATTAGACATCGCGCTTATCCCCGGTGTGGCTACAGCTTCAGAAGTAATGTTGGCTAAAAATAATGGTTTTGAACACTGTAAACTTTTTCCGGCTACATTGGCCGGTGGGGTTGAAGCTTTAAAAGCTTTTAGCGGACCTTTTGCTTCTATGCGTTTTTGTCCAACAGGAGGAGTCAACTTGACAAATCTAAATGATTTTTTATCTCTTCCAAATGTCCTTTGTGTAGGTGGAAGCTGGATCGTACCTAAAGAAGAAATGAAGAAGAAGCATTTTCAAGTAATCACAAAACTCTGTAAAGAGGCAATAGCTAGTATAAAGGTTAAAAAGATAATAACATGAAAAATAAACTGTATTTCAATTCAATGAGTCAAAAAGAAGAACAAAGAGTCTTAAATGCCATTAAGAAAGAACAAAATTCAATCGGTTATTATTCACTCCCTGAGCAAGATGTTACCTCTATATTAGAATATTGTAATTCTATTTCAGAGGATGTAGGAACTATTGCTGTAATTGGTATAGGAGGGAGTTCTTTGGGGGCAAAAGCAGTGTATGAATTTATCAAACCAGTGAAAGATCTGCCTAGAAAACTTTATTTCTTTGAAAGTACTGATCCAATCAACATTACGGATCTACTTTCGAAGTTTGATGTAAACAAAACCCATTTTCTGGTTATCTCTAAATCCGGAACTACAGTTGAAACTTTTTCTATCTATAAGTATATATATTCTTTACAAGATGATCCTTCCGCGTATACATTCATCACAGATCCAGAATCTCCACTTGAGAAGTATGCAAAAGAAATCAATGCTTCTGTGCTACCTCTCCCAGATAATGTTGGCGGTAGATTTTCTGTACTTTCAACTGTCGGTCTGGTTCCGTTGGCTATGTGTGGTATAGATATAAAGGCTCTTTTGTCAGGTGCAAAATCTATTAAAGACAGTTTCTTTGAGCATGGCTATATACAAGATATGCTTCTTAGAAAAGCAGTCTATTATGCTAAGTATCATGCCCAATACAATATAAATTGTATATTTGCATATTCTGAAACTCTCAAATATTTCTGTGAATGGTATGTGCAACTTTGGGGTGAAAGTCTAGGAAAACACCAGCGTCACAGTGCCTTTCACGTAGGACTCACACCTATTGGACTGATCGGACCAAAAGACCAACATTCTTTTCTTCAACTCATAATGGAGGGGACGAGAGACAAGTCTGTTACTTTTATCAAAATTGAAGATTTTCATGACAATATTACCATTCCTGATATTACGTTGCCCCATTTAGAATCTTTGAACAGTCTAAATAATCTTCCATTCTCCAAATTGATCAATATGCAATGTGATTCTGTCATTGAAGCGTTACTGGACCAAGAAAACATTCCTTTAGATACGATTAGTATAGAAAGTGTTACAGAAGATAATATGGGTTCTCTTATATTTTATTATGAACTGCTCACGTCTCTTGTAGGAGAACTCATAGATGTAAACACCTATGATCAGCCTGGTGTGGAAGCAGGGAAGATTATTTTAAAGAAAAAATTACAAGCTGAATCAGTATAGTGTAAATAAGAAGGCATTGTAAAGTAGAGTTTAGTGTATTACAATGGTCTCCATCTAGCATTCAGTCCATGATATTTCCCCATAATTTTATCTTATGTATATAAAAAGGTCATTAAATGATTATTAATTAATCACTTTGCGTGATTTGATCTAATATATAGTGATATACTATGGATATATTAAGACACATAGTTGGAGGTGTTATATGCTAGAGAAGACAACAGATCTTCATAGAAGATTTTGGGACATCTTTGCACAACAAGATAGACAAAAAATAAGTGAATTTCAAACCTATATGGATAAGTTTGCCGTAAACTTCAATCTCTATAAAGATGGAAACTTTATAGAGCAATCATTACCTTTTGATATCATACCTCGTATCATACCCAAACAAGAATTTTCTAAAATGGAAAAAGGTCTTATACAGAGAGTCACTGCGTTAAATCTATTTTTGGAAGACTTATATACTGATGCTAAGATAGTCAAAGAAGGGATTATCCCTCAAGAATTTGTAGACAGTGCAAGTGGTTACCTCAAAGAGTTTGTCGGATTTTCACCTTCTAAGAAAGTAAGAACTCATATCAATGGTATCGATCTTGTGAAAGATTCTGCAGATGATGAATGGGTGATCCTAGAAGATAACCTTAGAGTACCTAGTGGGGCTAGCTATCCACTCTCTATCCGTGATACCTATAGAAAGATTTATCCTGACTTTTTTGAAAACCTCAAAATAGAACCTATTAAAAACTACCCAAAGATCATTACCGATGCGATGGAGTATGTGAATACAGGCGGTATCAATGTCGTGTTAACCCCAGGAAGATTCAATTCTGCCTACTATGAGCACAGCTATCTTGCAGAAGAAATAGGAGCGCAACTAGTACGTGCCCATGAACTTGTAGTGATAGACAAAAAAGTCTATTTTAAAAACTATAATGGAAAGAAAATCCTTGTAGGTTCCATCTATAAAAGACTCGATGATGAATTTATAGATCCTAAATTTTTCAATCCTGAAAGTCTCATCGGGGTGCCAGGGCTTATCGAAGCCTATCTCGCTGGAAATGTTGCGCTCATGAACGCCGTAGGAAACGGTGTCTCTGATGACAAGGGGATTTACTATTTTGTACCTAAGATGATCGAGTATTATCTTGGTGAAACACCTATCTTGAAAAATGCACCGACCTATATCCCATACTTTAAAGAAGATATGGACTATGTGATGAAGAATATGGAAAAACTCGTCATCAAAGATGTAGCTGAGGCTGGAGGCTATGGGGTTTTATTTGGTCACTCCATGACACAACAACAGATCAAAGATTTAAAAACGATGGTCAAAGCTGAACCTAGAAGATTCATTGCGCAGGAGCTCATAGAGTTCTATGATGAAAAGTGCTATCTGAACAATAAACTGGAAGATAGAAAAGCAGATTTTAGAGCCTATGTGGTTATGGGTGAAGATGTGAAGGTTTGGAACTGTGGTCTCACACGATATGCATTGGAAGCAGGAAACTATCTGGTTAACTCTTCACAAGGTGGTGGGTTTAAAGACACTTGGGTAATGGAGCTATAACATGGAACAATTATTAACAGGAAATGTAGCCAGCAGTATGTATTGGCTGGGAAGATACCTCGAGCGTATAGAAGGAACCTTATATGAAATTAACAAAGCCTATGATAGCATCATTGATGTAGATAAAAAAGCTGGTGTGACACTCTATCAAAAATTTAACATTGATCTAAAGTATGTTTCATCCATTGATTTTTTAGATAAATCCATACGGGGAGACCATGAAGCCAATTTAGCTACTCTCATGCAAAATGCAAGAGAAAATGCAATCATAAGTCGTGCAAATATTGATAAATCTTCCTTTGGTGAGATTATTGCTTTAAATGAACTCTTTCAGTCCATCCAAAAAAGTCCTACGTATATAGATTATAATGATATTGATCAGGCACTCTCTTTGATCAACGAAATCTGGGGATCTCATGCACACAGAGGACATCGAAAATGTAGTGATTACTTTTTGAAACTAGGTAAACTGGTAGAGGAAGTGGATTTTCGTTTAAGATTTGACAGAGGTATCGATATGACAGAGACTATACTTACAGAGATTAATACCGCAGTACAAATTCTCAATCCAGAGTTGGACTTGTTTGCTGAGTGCTCAAGAGAAAATAAAGAGAATGGATATGGTGATATTATGCACTGTATTCATCGTATTATTGACAAACTTATTATTGAAGATTAACTAGGCGTAGTTAATCTAAAAGTCAGTTGTTTGTATATTACTGCTGACTTTGACTCTGGCTCTGAAAACTACCTTGAACATTTTTATCTTCTTCTTTTCTTACATCAACCATGACTGACAACTTACTGTTACCACTACTCCTCACCACACCTTTTAGCGGCGAGATATCATGATAATCTCTTCCTGAACCTAAAAGTATATGCTGGTCTTTAGGTATGAGATTATTGGTGGGGTCAAATTCTACCCAGCCTGCGTTGGGTATATACACAGCAAACCAGGCATGTGAAGCATCAGCGCCAAATAGCTTTTTTTCTCCCTCAGGAGGCAATGTTTCTATGTACCCACTCATATATTTAGCAGGTAAACCTATGGTACGCAGTGCTGAAA
>JGI24023J19991_10001251_pt1 | contig 19734 bp, 23 predicted proteins | sample Cruoilmetagenom1_FD_19991 | JGI IMG/M metagenome (IMG submission 19991) | reverse complement strand
AAGTCTAAACCATCAACAAAGGCATCTATAAACTGGACGGGATTGTCCTCCTCGATGTACTCATCGATGACTTCTGGAAACAATATTGACTGTCTTCTGTTAATGCCCCTTATATGTCTCATGTTTATCTCTCCTTTCCTTTACTCTTCCGTAATTACCAGATAGACCGTTTTACCTAGGTATTCTTTCGAGCAGTCGACCTTAGCACCCGTCCCAAAGGGAGTTACCTTTCTTTTCATAAAGCCCAGCATGCCTGTTATCTTCAATTCCGTCTTGAGTTCAAGTTTTACTCTCTTTACCATATATATGTAATATATATGGTGTATAAATAATTTTTGAGGATATACCCTCAATAACTTCATATCCTCTTATCTAGATAGAGTTTTCACACAGTCTGACGTCTCATGGATAAAAGAAGTTTGCGATGGCAATTTGGCGAGAGCTGTCTTTCATCTGTGGATATGCGATGGAGCGATAGCGAGAGGCGAAGTGAGATGGAGTTCCTAACCTACATTAAAAATGTCTTACCAGTATCTTTTTCCTTCGAGAAATTTATCGATTCCTTTTGTTTTGATTTTTCTGAGGTTCTTTAGATGGGCGTCCTCATGAATGGTTTTTAGGAAGTCCAACTTTTCACAGGTCTTGTATTCTTCACATTCCCAACACCCTTCGATGCCCTTCTTTTGACAACACTTTCTTATTTTACAGGAAGGGTTTCCTCCGCCGTCCCGACAGCTTTTCTTGCATCGTAATCGGACCATCGCCCCCAAGACCCCATAGCACTGTTCGTAATTTTCAAATTGTTTGAAGAACCTGGACAATCCTCTGGAAACCCGATCAAACTTTGCCTCTCTTAATTTTTTTCTCAGGTCTCTCGCGAGATCGGCAATTTCGCCTTTACGGTTGAAACAATCGCCACAGTAAAGCCCGCAATATGCGATCAAATCATTCTCTGACATTATATCACCTTCTTTTTCTTAATTTCAATTCAATCCCTTCTCTGGTAGCGAAGCCGTTAAGGTATTCTCGAAGAATCTTTGATCTGGTTTTATAATCATCTGGTTTGACTTTATTCGTTTTTATCTTCTGAGTTGCCCTATCCAATGAATTTTCCAGACTTGTCAAATCGAGTAAGACCGCTGCTCTGCAGAAAAAACTTCTTGATCTTCCATCGTTAAATTTTAGCATCGCATCGAGCAATTCAATCCGTCTTTTCTGCTGTTTTATGAATTTTTCAACACCATGCTCTTTGATAAAGTTCAAAGTTAGAATAACTTTTTTGTATGACGGATAGGAAGAAGATTCTTTCAACTGCTGATACTCTTCATCGCTTTTGAATTTGGAACAGGGGAATTCATCACATTCTGCACAGACCTCCAGCCCCTTTCTCTTGACGCAACAGGTTATAAAGGAACAGGATGGGTGCTTGTTGAAGAAATCGAGACCGGCGCATCCGGGACACCTTGAATCGCCGACAGTATAGTATCTCGGGCACAACCCACAATCTAAACCGCAGCAACCGAGAGTTGGATATTTTTTGAGCATCTATCTCGCGTTAACGTCGGTCTCCCAGAGGCCAAAAACATTGTTCTCTGTATCGACACAAATGGCAACATATCCTGTTCCAGGCACAGCCATCTTTGGGACTGCTACCTTGCCGCCGAGTTTTTCGATTTTGGCGATGTATTCATCAATTGATGGGACGTCAATATAATTGGTAATTTTTTCATCAGGGTTATCTCTTCTAGCCATCCCACCACCGAGACCTTTTTCCCCTTCTGTGGTCGTAGTCTCAATCTCATAGTAATCCAGTGGCCCTGGAAGTTTTTTGATTTTCCAGCCGAATATTTCCGTATAGAACCTCTCTGCCCGCTCCAGATCCTCCGCCGGGATCATAAAGTGTGTTATCGTCGGCATATTTCACCTCTTTATTTGTATCGGGCAATATGTCCTCTCAGTATAAGCCTATCTTGCATCATGGATTCGGCATTCAAACAAAAAGTATATGTTTAATGTCCGTTATTCTAACTTATAGTGATATAAAATGGACGCTATCGATTTCGAAATATTAAAGATCCTGAATAAAGACAGCAGAAGATCGTTTCTGACCATTGGAAAGGAACTGGGCATCTCGGGGACGGCGGTGCGAAAAAAGGTGGAAAAAATGATGGATGAAGGCGTCATCATAACCTTTGAAGTCGGTTTTGATTCTTCTCTTCTTCAATTGAGTACATGCATCGCGGACATCAGATTAAAAGGAAATTTTAAGACGGGTGAGATAATTGCTGAGCTTAAGAAAATCCCAACCATTTTGTTCGTGATCTGTGCGGTTGGCAATATCTTTACTTTAATGTTCTATTACCACGATTCCAGGGAGTTGGAGAAAATCATCGAAAGAATCCACCTTATAAATAATGTATCGAATGTGGAAACGGACATCCCGCGGAGCCATCATTTCGCAGACGTAAAATTATCGCCCCTGGACTGGAAAATAATTCACAGTTTAAACCATGATGCGAGGAAGAAGAATCACCAAATCGCAAGAGAGCTGGAGGTTTCTCCAAAAACGATAAAGAGAAGGCTGAATAGGCTTATAAAAGACCGAATTATATATTTCACAATAGATGTGGACCTCTCCAGAGCAAAAAATTATATCATGTATGTTTTAGCGGTGGAACTGGAGACCGGCGTGGAAAAGGAGACAGTATACGCGCGGATAAAAAATGAATTCAGCCATATTTGGGCCACGGCGGGCCCTGTTCAACCATCGATCGCTTTTTTTATGTATGCTGATGGGCTATCGGAGATCGGGGACGTTCTGGAAGAGGTGAAAAGGATCCCGGGAGTGAAAAAAGCAGACGTCTTTTTATACACCAGTTGGCATAGATTTACGGAGTGGTACGATAAGAACATAGAGAAGATGGCGAGAATATGTCCTCTCTGATGGTTCACTCAATCGATCCAGCCTCTCTCCTTCCAATATTTGTAATCCGCTGTGAAAAAATCCTTATTTCTCAATATAAGATTCTTCAAAGCCGTTCTGTCCAACTCCGGGTATTCTTTTTTCTCTTTGATGGCCTGTACCAGCTCCCGGCCCAGGTTCGAAGCTTCTTCAAATGCGCTTTCATTTAACTCGCCCGGTTTCGTGGCAAATGCGCAGAGTTTCCCGACGGTGGCCACGCCTATCCCTCTCAAAACCATGTTCATGTATTTGGCTACCCATTCCACATTGCCCACCCCTGCATAAACCGCGACCGATGCGCCGTACTTGCCCCGTGGGTACGGGCGATGTCCCAGGTAAAAACTCCTGTCGATGAAGGTCTTCATCTGTGCTGTAACGTGTAAGAAATAAACTGGACTGCCGAGAACGATACCGTCCGCTTTTAACATCTTCTCGTGCAGCCCCTTAACGTCATCCTCCTGCGGGCATTCTCCTTCCGTCAGGCAAGTACCGCATCCGACGCAATAATTTATCTCCAGCTCGCTGAGCAAAACGATCTCGGTCTCTGCACCCATCTTCTCAGCTTCTTTCAGCATCCCCTCCACCAGCTGGTATGTGTTGCCTATTTTCCAGTGGGGGCTTCCTACTATTCCAAGTATCTTCATCTTTCACATTCTTTTGGCTTCGATCAAATACCCCATTGCAATGCTCATTGTCGGGATCATAATGATCTCATAACACTTTAAAATCTTTTGCCGCAGCTCGGCCAATAATGGCGACATCTTTGAAAAAATTAGAGATAGTAATCCTTGAGCAGCCTGAGCACGAATCCAGGATGTTTAACCATCAGCGACAATACAAAAAGAACGGAGAAATCGCCATAAACGGTCTTTGTGATTTTATCCGCATCCACAATGCTGAAAATATCATCTAGATAACTGAAAACATCCCTCTTTTGGGAGAATTTTATTATCTTTGAGAGATATTTCGCGGTAGCCTGAACTTTTTTCCCCGTGGAACTGCTTCTGTATCCTTTCTCATAACTGGCAAGTTGATGTGCTGAATAATCCTGTGATTCGAGAGCGGCCATCACCACAGGAGACGCCATCGTAGCTCCGGTTAGTGTGGGTTCCACGCCGCCCCCCAATAAATTACTCACCTGGCCCGCGGAGTTGCCGACAAGCACGACACCATTATCGACGAATCTAGGCAGTAAACCGGTGTAAGGTATTCTGTCACCGTTTCTGTCGATTATCTTTGCGGATGAGAATTCAGCCTTTTCCTCGACGAATTTTCTTAGAAATAATCCCATCTGGTTGGGGAATGGAGACCCGATTCCCACATTGCATTCGGTCTCGCTTCGAGGATATAGCCAGAGATATCCCAGTCCAATTTTTCTACTTAAATAGAAATGTGCGCAGTTCGCATCCAGCCCCTTGCAATTTTCGAGTTTGAACCTGAACGATGGCATAGCTTTAAAACCCTCCAGCGGAAACTGAGCCGTTGAGGCAACGATGGATCTCGCGCCGTCTGCACCCACAGTGACCGGTGTATCGTATGAGGCTTTTGCGGTTCTGACTCCCGTTACAAAACCATCCCTTTTTATCACGGATTCCGCTCTCTCCGCAAACCTGAACTCCGCACCATTGGATTCTGCGACATCTTTCAGATACGTCTGAAATTTATTCTCATCGAGCAGATATGCGTCACCCGTGGTTTTCTCCGGGAGATCTATACTGCAACCAGTATCTAAATTGATGACCCGGGCTCCGATGATTTTATTGCTCACGAATTCCGAATTTTTCGGTATTTTCGCCAGCTCAAGCACTTTTTCCCCGACGAGTTCACCGCAGAATGAATCCGTTACCCTTTTACGATTATCCAAAACCAGCGGACGGATGCCTTTTTCAGAGAGAAGCGCCGCTGATTGAAGCCCACCGGGGCCAGTTCCCACGATACAAACGTCAAATACCATTTGACACCTGCCCAAAGCCTATCTTCATACAAATCATAGTTCTTTTACCCTCCGTGCTATGAGTTTTGCAATCTTTTCATAGGAAGGCGGCGGTCCCGTGCTCATCTCCTTGCCATCTATGAATATTCCATCCGAAATGCCCCACTCCAAAAAGACCTCTCTATTGGATGTATCGATCTCTCGAAAGAGCACTTTATCACCAAATTCGGATGCAGCCCCCCTTGCCCTCTCAAAGATCAGATTCTGAGCTGGACACCATCCGTTCAGGAATGCCGTTATCGTTACCTTGCCAGGTGAGGTTTCTGGTTTTTTCTTTTGTCTTATCCATTTTGGGGGAGAAGCGTCGTCGCTGAAAGCTTTCCAGAGGAGGACCCGAGTGGTTTGTTTAGCCACCTTGGTGTATCCCTGCTTCTTAAACCACGATGCCTTCATCCAGAACGGCAACGACACCCCCCAGGCGACCATCCCCTTTGCACCTCTAGCTTTTACGTCGGTCTCGGCAGCTTGAAGCAGTGCCTTCCCCAGTCCTTTCTTCTGGAAGTTTCCCCTCCCTTTTTTATGGCCATGAACCCAGATACAATTTATAAAATACATATCCTCCCCTTCCGCGAAAGAGTGTTCTATGGGGATATACTGTATCATCCCCCCAACCTCTCCGTCGTCGTCGAGCGCTAATTTCACCCTGACTTTGTCCTTCATTTTGTCGTACCAGACCTCTTTGTGGTTTCCCGCCTCTTTGATCTCATCGGACCAGTCTTCGAGGCATACAAAGTATAACTGTTTATAATCATCTGTTAAATCCATTACTTTCATAGTTACCTCTAGCGTATAGCATAGGGCTTTTTATCATTTATTACTACAGATCTTATTATCCGGTCATGGTTTTAAAGATGCTACTCGCTGCAAATGTATTTCATAGCCTTCCTTAGCTTTCTGCGCTTGTTCCTCAACCCACTTCTCAAATCCCATTTCTTTAAATCTTTTATACCTGTCCATCGTATCAGGATCGGCATAGTCCTTAAATTTGGAACATGGAAATTCCTCACACTCAAAACAGATACGCAACTCTTTTTCAAAACAGCATTTCCTTACCTCACACCAAGGTGGGCCTCCACCTTGTCGGCACCCTGAACAATTTGAGTTTTCGATGAACCATTCTAGTCCCTTCACAAACTGCTTAAAATCGAATGCATCCTTGGATCGAAATTCGAAGGCGTAGAGATCTGCAAATTCCTTCATCTGCTTGGCCGTCTCACTGATCAGTCCATTATACTGTCCACAGCCACCGCAATAATCGCCGCATGGCGCAATTAAGTCATTTTTTCCCATTTTCTCACCTCCTTAGATCGACAAAGGTATTCCTAGTTGCACATCCGACATTGGGTCGTATAGTCCCTCTCGACATCATTTTCAATATACGAATCTTTTATTATTAAATTTATCTGAATTCCCGCAGCTTGCTGCGGTTGGGATGATAAAGTATAACTAAACCAGGGTGGCTTTTGGCGTGTGATAGAGTTGAGGAGAGCGAACCATTGTGTTTACAAGTATAGAAGAACGTGCCCTTGATGGATCAGTAGATCACTTTCTCCAGCTCGTTTTTCTCTTTGGCTAGTTGTATCTCTCTTGAGACCCTCCTTCCTGCGCTCATCGGTTCTCCGAACAAATAACATGAATAGGGAGATCCCATTGGATAAAGGTTAGTACCGGCTACTATCCTAGCAGATATTTCAAACGTGACGAACTTGAGATCATCACGACAGATGGTCTCGAGGCAGAAGGGACCTATCATGCCAGGGGGGAAGAGCTCTAACGAAGATTTTACCGTCTTCTGCCCCATCTCGATGAGTTGAGGAAGCAGGCTCTCTCTTACCACCAGGGGGATATTACCGGTAACCACATAACTCCCCAACCTCTCGATCTCTTCTCTGGTGAGGCCAAGCCTGTTCAAGCTGTCGATGTTCGACTCATCCCTACGATCTATTCCGAGGAACTCCACCCGGTTAAGGACCGGAGAGTAAAAATAGTGAGGATAGTATCTTAAACCGACTACGTACTCCTGGATGAACGCTGAGTTTTTATCGCCATCCCGAGTCTTCTTCTCGAACTCCTCTTTAGAGCTGGCGAGGAAAAAATTTTTTCCGCCTTTTGCCCCATGAAACTTGACGATGCACAGTCGGTCCATCTCATCGGGCGCAAACTCGCGCGGTATTTCCAGATTAGCGTGCTGCAGCCAGCGCTTCTCCTTGTGTCTATCGCCCTCCCATTCTAATACCCTCCTATTACCGAACATCGGTACCAGGAATTTCTCCTCTATATTTTTAGGCCCGACGTACTCGACGAAGGACCCGTGTGGCACTATGATGGCATTTTTCTCCCTTAACTTTTCCTGGAACTTTTCATCTAGAACCTGGGAGTAATCCTCCACCATCAGGTACTCGTCTGGCTTAGCCAACTGAAAAGAGTCGTAGACCTTTCTTGCGTCAGGTTTACAAATACCCAGGGTTTTGAACCCTTCCTGCCTCGCACCAAAAAAGATCTGTAAAGCGGAGTGGGAACAGATTGTTGCTATAGCAATCTTTTTATAATCTGTTAAAAACCCCTTTATTTCCTCTCGAGATATCAAGTGACTATCTCCCCGATTCTATCTTCTCGAATGGCTGAATTCATCTCCATGCCTACTCTACGGCCAGGGCCAACCTCCTTTCCGTATTTGTACTTCATGTAGGGCGAAGTGGGTTCAACGCAGGGACAACCTGGTATACGAGGGCTAACATCGAAAATGTAGAAATCGAGATTCTTGTCGATGGCCCCCTGGAGAGCGAAGAGGCCTATAACACCTGGCGGGTATTCGCGCTTGCACGTCTCCACGAATTTTTCACCTGCATCAAATATCTTTTCTAATTGAGATTCCCTCAAAGTGGCGCCCATGTGCCCAATTTCTATGTTCTGGGTGGGTACGTGGATTTCCAATTGCTCCTGAGCCGGCAGACTAAGTACTCCATCCAGATCGGTCTGTATTCTCCTGTCGAAACCCAGAAGATCTATTTCGTCGGTTAGTGAAGACCAGAAGAAGTTGGCATTGAATTTTGCGCCCAGGACGTATTCCTCTATAACCGCTTCTCTGAGATTTTTCTCGTCTATTATCCCCTTCTCGATCCTTTCTCCCGCTCTTTTTTCATACTCCTCAGGTGAGGAGGCGTAGAAAAAGGCCCGCTCTATCCCCCGGCTCTTCTCCGGAACTTTTACTATCGCGGGATGGTCTATCTCCTGAGGAGAGCTAAAAATTTTAGGCGTCTTTATGCCCGCTTTTTTGAGGAGGTAGTACTGATTTTTCTCCCCGATTCTCTCCTCTGAGCGCAGGATGAACCGATTACCCAGCAGTGGCACTTTAAATTTTTCCTCTATGTTATCATAACCGACATAGACGGAGAATGAACGACTGGGCACGAAGATCGTATTCTTTTCTATGAGTTTCTCCTGGTTCTCCTGTTCCACCATATCCCGGAATTTAGGGAGTATGAGAACATGGTCAAAGAGGTTCCTGTAGTACCTGGTATAGGTCTTCTCCCTCCCCTCTTGACATATCACTAGGGTCTCAAACCCCTCCTGCTTTACCCCATGCGCGATCTCCAGAGCTGAGTGGCTGCCTATTACCCCAATGACTGGTTTTTCATAACTTTCTGTTATGCCCCATATCTCTTCTCGAGTTATCATTTTACCACCTTTCAATCCAGATGTCACCAGAATCGGTCTTCATTTTTATCCCCCTATCTTCAATTACCTTGCCTATCGTACAAGCGGCGGTTCCGTGAGACCTGGAGATAGCGATCACTCTATCAGCTTCTTCAGGATCAACGACCAGGCAAAAACCTATGCCCATGTTGAAGGTGCGATACATCTCCCTGTCCTGCACTTTCCCGTATTTTTTTATTTTCTTGAAGATCTCTGGGGGATCGGGCATGGAGTCCAGGTACATTCCCCCTTTTACTATCCTCTTCAGCTTTGAAAACGCACCTCCGGTTACGTGACCCATCCCGTGGACATCCACCTTGCCCAGGATATCCAGAACCCCCTTCACGTATATCTTAGTGGGTTCCAGGAGCTCTTCTTCCATATCCATCCCGTTCAAAACCCTCCTCGCGAGGGTTAGGCCATTGCTGTGGATCCCGCTGCTTTCCAGGCCTATAACAACGTCTCCTGCGTTGACCCTATCCCCGGCGATCACCTTTTTTCCGTCGACGACGCCCAAGCTCATTGCCGCTAGATCGAAGCCCTTTCCCTCGCCCTTTATCACGTCGGGCATTATCGCCGTCTCCCCCCCCACTATGGCCGTTCCCGCTTCCAGGGCGCCCTTTACTAACCCCCTGGTTATGCCCGCTACCATCTCTTCGTCAACCTCTTGGAGCGCTAGATACACCACCAGAGCTACTGGCTCAGCCCCCAGGCATATCAGATCATTGACGTTCATTGCCACGCAGTCTATACCGACCGTATCGTATTTGCCCAACCTTTGAGCGACCAGAACTTTAGTGCCGACGCCATCGGAGTGAAGAGCCAACAGCTTATCGTTACCGGTATTAATTAACCCCGCATAGTGCCCAAAACCGAGAAAAACTGATCCAAATTTATCGTCTCTCTGACTAAATGTCCTCTCTATTAGCTTTCCAATTCTTCTGTGCGCGTCTTCGCTCTTATTCACGTCCACCCCAGCTTTCGCATAACTCATTTCATCGTCGTTCATTATGACTTTATCCCCTCTCGATACTTCTCCAGTTTTTCTGTCAACCTCTCGTCCCTTAGCGCTAAAATCTCTGCAGCTAGCAGAGCAGCGTTCTTCCCGTTATCTATCCCCACGCACGCTACGGGCACGCCTGATGGCATCTGAACTATAGACAGCAGTGAATCCAGTCCTCCCAACTTTGCGTCGACCGGAACTCCTATCACTGGGCGTAGAGTTTTGGATGCCAAAACCCCCGGTAGATGGGCAGCTAGCCCAGCTATGGCTATGAATATATCTGCTTCCTCCTTAACGAGCTCGTCCACCCTTTCCGGATTTCTATGGGCCGATGCGACATGGACCTCATTCTCTATACCCAACTCATCCAGCACACCAGAAGCCTTCTCAGCTATCTCTAGATCCGATCTGCTCCCAGTTATGATCAAAACCTTCATTTCAACCTTTACCTCCTGTGCGTCCACAAATTTCGCGAAGCTGTTCCAGGCCGATATCCCCAAACCTCGTCGGGTATTTACCGGTTAAGCAGGCTAGACATAGCTCCTCGCGCGGTAAACCTATGGCCTCTATCAACCCATCTACAGTCTGATAGACCAGAGAATCGGCCTTTACCTTCTCCCTGATCTCGGAGACGGACTTTTCGGAGGCTATCAGCTCCTCAAAAGTGGGAAAGTCTATACCGTACAGACATGGAGATCTTATCGGAGGGCAACTAATCCGCACATGAACCTCCCTGGACCCCGCACTTTTCAGGAGGTGCACCAACTTTGGTAGGGTGGTCCCCCTTACTATAGAATCGTCCACTAGAACCACGCGTTTTCCCTTAACGACGGTTTTTATCGGATTGAATTTAAGATGCTCTTCCCTCTCGTTTTGATGTGGCATTATAAAGGTTCGCCCAAGATACCTGTTCTTTATGAAACCTTCCAATAGAGGCTTGCCGGACTCCATCGCGAAGCCCGAAGCCGCAGATCTGCCGCTATCGGGAACTGGAATCACGATATCGCAATCTACTGGGTGCTCCCTGGCCAAATTTCGCCCGAGCCTCTCCCTGACCGCATGGACCGATATCCCTTCTACGACTGAATCAGCGCGGGCGAAGTATACCCATTCGAACATACAGTGTGCGTGTGGTCTCAGATCCAATAACCTGGTCTGCAAGCCCCTTTCATCGATAAGCACCACTTCCCCCGGCTCCACGTCTCTGATTAATCTAGCTCTTAAAGAATCCAGAGCGGAAGTCTCAGACGCGATCACGTATGTTTCATCGATCCTTCCCAGACAAAGCGGCCTTATCCCCAGGGGGCCGCGAACCGCTATTAGTTCGCCTTTTTCGGTTAATATAACCAATGTATAGGCCCCGACCAGTTTCTCCATCGTGTCCTCAATGGCTTTGAACCAGTCGCTTTTTTCCTTCAGAGCAGCGGTCAGAAGATGAGCTACGAGCTCAAGATCGGATGTGGTGTCAAAAGTCGAGTTTGACATAGTGCGCTTTAGTTCTTGATAATTCGGGATGTTCCCGTTCATAGCTATGGCGAAACCGGGATCTTTAGCCAGATATGGTTGAGAATTGGCGGGAATGGATTCCCCCGCAGTGCTGTACCTCACATGGCCTATGCCCACATCCCCCTTGAGACCCTTTAGAATCGTCTGGTTGAAAACCTCCGGGACAAGACCCATAGATTTATGGAGATTTATCTTTCCCTTCACTGTTTCGTCAAACACTGCTATGCCAGCGGACTCCTGTCCTCTGTGCTGAAGTGCGATCAGAGAATTACAGAGTCGAGAGGACACGTCCCTATCGGAATACAGTCCTACCACTCCACAAGCATCTTTAATCATTTTACTTCTCTCCTCCTTCCATGTATTTAGGTATAACGTTTTCCCATACGCTGGTCATCCTATCTATCGGAAAATCATGCTCCTCATTTTGCCACCTGAATGTCAATGTTGTAGATACCTTACCTATCCTCGCAAATGGGACGGAGGACGTCTCTAACAGGCCCATAAGAGCTTTAACATTTTCTTCTTCACTGGTCAGGATAAAGCGGGAGTGGGTCTCGGAAAACAGAACCTCCTCAAAGCTCAGGTCTTTAAAGGGCACCTTTTCGAGTTCTATGGTGGCGCCGAGACCGCCCCTTATAGCCATTATAGCTAGCGCCACTCCCAGCCCGCCTCTCGAGCAATCGTGACATGATGAAACAGAACCACTTTTTATCGCGGATAAGACAGCGTCTATAGATCTCTTTTCCCTGCTCGCGTCAATCTTTGGGATTTCCCCGCCATCTATACCGCTCAGACGGTAATATTCCGACCCTCCCAACTCACGATGCGTCTCCCCTAGTATCAGTACGGCATCTCCCACTTTCTGGAATTGCATTGGGGTAATGTGGTCCAGGCTGTTTACAAGGCCAAGGGCCACCACCGCGGGGCAGGGCTTAACCGCTTTGCCTGTACCAGAGCTTTCGTTATAGAAAGAGACATTTCCCCCTATGCATGGCACTTCTAGACCAGTGCACATATCCGCAATTCCCTTAACGGCCTCTTTGAATTGCCAGAAGAGCTCAGGTTTCTCGGGATCGCCGAAGTTACAGCAATCCACTATCGCTAAAGGCTCGCCTCCCGTTGCGGCGACGTTCCTGCAGGATTCCGCGACCGCCCCTGAACCACCGATATAAGGATCCAGATAAGCATGTCCAGAATTGCAATCTGCGGCTATGGCGAGGGCCTTTTCGTTTGGGAGCATCATTACCGCGCTGTCCCCATCGCCAGGCTTGGTTATGGTCCTTACCCCCACCTCATGATCATACTGCCTATAAACCCACTCCTTACTGGCTATATTTTGAGAGGAGAGGATTTCCAACATGCCTATTTTTCTGGGCACGCCTTTGGTTTTCTCTAGCTTAACCAAAGGCTTTATCGCCCTTCTCTCGACCGTTGGAGGATCGGCTAAAAGCTCCGCAGGCACTCTTGCAAGCATTTTCTCACCATGCTTAACGACGAGATACTTTGAATCCGTCACTTTGCCCACTACAGCATATGGGGTCTCGTATCTATCGAAAACCTCCGTCACCTGTATATCCTTGACCGCGAAGAGCATTCTCTCCTGGGATTCCGACAACATTATCTCGTAAGGAGTCATGCCCTCCTCCCTTAAATGCATCTTAGATATGTCTATTTCCGCTCCGCAACCTCCCTTTGCGGCCATTTCCGAGGCGGCACAGGTTAACCCTCCTCCTCCAAGATCTTTTAATCCTCTCACATAACCGGTCTCTATTGCTTTTAATGTCCCCTCCACTATGCGCTTCTTCGTGAAGGGATCGCCGATCTGCACAGATGGCCTATCCTCCTCAGATTTATCGGTCAGCACCTTAGAGGCGAAGGTCACTCCGTGTATACCATCTCTACCCGTACTCCCACCGACCAGAATTAACAGATCCCCCGGATGCGAAGCTTTTGCGAGCACGAGGTTTTCCTTTCTCGCCAGGCCTATACATGCGACGTTGACGAGGCAATTATTCTCGAAGCTCTCATCGAATTCTACTTCGCCAGCTACGGTTGGTATGCCGGTGCAATTTCCGTAATCCCCTATCCCCTTTACCACGTATTTGAAAAGCCAACGCGAACGGGCGCTTTTCAATGGCCCAAACCTCAGAGAATCGACGAGTGCGATAGGTCTAGCCCCCTGACATAGTACATCTCTTATTATCCCTCCAATACCGGTAGCGGCCCCGTTGTAGGGCTCTATCGCGGAGGGATGGTTATGGGATTCCATCCTGATATTTACGACCCACCCATCATCGACATCCATGACTCCTGCATCATATCCCTGACCGACTACCACTCTCTTCCCCGCGCCTGGTAAAAGCTTAAGAATGGGCCTGGAGGATTTGTAGGAGCAATGCTCCGAAAACATGATATCCAGCATGCCCAGTTCCAATGGGTTAGGTTCTCTGCCCATGGCATTGCGTATATACCCCATCTCACTTTCAGAGAGGCTGACGTCCTCTCTCCCATTTACCACGATCTCCCCCCCATGTAATCAAACATCGATTTAAAAAAGATCTCGCCATCGGCTGTTCCGCTCGGGCTCAATATAGCGTTTGAGGCGCGTTCCGGATGAGGCATTAACCCTACCACATTGCCCTCCGGGTTACAAACCCCAGCCACATTATCTATCGCCCCGTTTGGATTCGCGCTTTCCGTAGGCAGGGCTCTCTCGTCTACATATCTGAACACGATCTGGTCGTTCTCGTAAAGCTCTTTCAGGTTCTTGCAAAAGTAATTGCCCTGGTGATGCGCCACGGGCATCCTCATGAGTTGCCCTCTTCTTAATAGGCGCGTAAAGGGGGTTCTATCGGTCTCGACCTTAACGATCACCCATTTGCAGACGAATTTCATCGATGAGTTCTCTATAAGGGCTCCCGGGAGCAGGCCCGCTTCGATCAGGATCTGGAAACCATTGCATATCCCGCCAATGGGTTTCCCCTCAGCTGCCATTTCTTTGACCTCTTCAATAGCGGGGGTATGAGCCGAAATGGCCCCAGCTCTTAGATAATCACCGTAAGCGAAGCCCCCAGGGATTATCACGCCATCATAGTCGCCCCCCTTGAATTCTCTGTGCCATATCAAATCCGTCGGTACTTTTATAGATCTAAGAGCCTTGAGGGCGTCCAGGTCACAATTTGACCCCGGGAATTGAAGCACTGCTACTTTCACTCTCCCTTCACCTTTATATCCAACGTGTGCACAACCGGATTGTAAATCCTGAGCTCATTGCACATATCGTATGTTATTTTCTTGGCTTTTTCTCCGTTCGCAGCCTTCACCCTTAAACTTATGAGCTTCCCGGCCCTTGCCGATGTGATCGTATCGTAGCCCTGTTTGTGTATCAAATCTTTTAGAATAGTTTCTCCCTCTGGATCCTTAACGATAGGTTTGTTTTTGATTATCACGTCGATCTCATACTCCCTCATAGTTTCCCCTTTACCTCTTTTAATACATCTTTTAACGGCGGAGCATCGAACCAATTTTTACCGGTTATCTCATTTGTACATGCGCGATAAAGCTCCGAGATCGCTACTTTCAGCCCTTGTGGTAGCGGTGGCGGAGCGGGACACATCTCCTTCCATTCCACCCCATGTCTCTGGGCCTTTTCTACCGCGCCATACCATTCGGTGTTGCGATAGTATATTCTTGCGATCTCCTTGCTTACAGGTAAGCCTTGATAGGTAAAACGGCACTCGTCTAACGTTCCCACCACATCCACCAGGATAAGTTTTCCATCGGTATCTTGACCAAACTCCACTTTCCCGTCTTCGTTGGTTAATCCCACCCTGGAGAATTCCCGGGAGATCAAGCGGTTTACGTCCATCGTTATATCCCTTATCTCCTCTAGCTCCTCATCGCTCAGACCCGAGATCTTCCTGGCCTCGTTCTTGCTCAGGTACCTATCGGTGATCTCAAGTTTTGTGGAAAAATCCAAAATTGGGGGGTCAAGAGTTTGGCCGGGGGCCGGAAATTTATCTAAACCGATATCCTCAGGTTTCAATTCTCCCTTTCTTAAACGCTTGAAAACGCTGCTCCCTTCAGGGAGAGAATTTCGGTATATGATCTCCAACGGAATTAGAGCCCCTTCCTTCTCCTTTAGGTAGCGTGAATAGTCATAACCCCCATTAGATGTGGGCTCTATCACCTGCAGAAGTTTGATCTCCATCGCGTTTACTGGCTTTTTGATATCTTGGATGCTCTTTACCTCGCCTTCCTCTACCAGCCCTATATAATGGGTCGAGACGTTTTTTCTTTCAAGCTCCTCAAAGAAGTACGCGCCTAACAGGGCTATGGCTTCGCCCTTGTGGGCTATATGGTCGGGCATTTCTCCCCAGTCAAAGACAGAATATCTATCTGAGAAGATGAATCTCCCAGTGCCAAGCCCATTTTTGGAAGGTTTTTTGACGACTTTAAGGTCTTTTACGCTTCCCATGTCGACACCCTAGCTAGGATGGAATCATCACTATCCTTCCCTTCGCCATCTTATTCCACAGCTAAATTTGCCTATAAATAGGTATCGCTACGACGTATATGTTAAGCAAAGGTTGCTTAGAATTCGTCTCTGAGCTCGCGCATATGTTTTATCCTCTTCTCTATCAGCTCTTTCCCCCCTATGTCGGATCTATGGACGAGCTTGTCTGAGTTTACAGTGGAAATGGCTCTTTCCGTTATCCTCTCAGCCTCATCCAGTGTTTTCGCTATGCCCACTATCCCAAACGATCTTGATGTTGATGTGTAGACCTTTCCGTTACGCTCGTTGACGGATGCATAGTATAGACGAGCGCCCATCTCCTCGATTCTTTTCTTGTCTACAAATACTTCGGCCAGTGGCTCGGGGTGCGTGGGATACCCCTTTGGTACCAGGTACTTACAGACAGTCGCTTTTTGCTCGAACTCCACATTCTTCAGATTGCCGTCAAGTATGGATATGCAAACATCGGAGAAGTCGGTTTTCAAGAGCGAAAGAACGTTCATCGCTTCCGGATCGCCGAATCTGACGTTGTACTCAAGCAACTTCGGCCCGTCTTTTGTCAACATGAACCCACCGTATAACACGCCCCTGTACCTTCCAGTTTTGCGAATTGCGTCTATAGTATCCTCCATGATCTTGAGTGCCTCTTTATGATCCGTCGCATTTAAGAAGGGGAGGAGATGGTCAGAGTCCGAGTATGATCCCATTCCACCGGTCATGGGCCCAGCGTCGTTCTCGTACGCATGTTTATGATCCTGGACAAGAGGCATGGGAGCCAAACGCACGCCATCGGTAAAGGCCTGCAGGGTGAATTCTTCTCCGTTAATCTTCTCTTCTATGACCACTTTTTCTATACCACCTATTTTTTTCTCAAGCACCTCTCTTGCGTATTCTTTGGCATCTTCTTTGCTCTCCAGCTGCTGACCCATCACCTTTACCCCCTTTCCCGCTGTCAGTCCGCCTGGCTTAACTACCACCTTATCAAGTGCATCTATGGCATTCTTAGCTTCCGTATAGCTGGTGCAAACCTCGAATTGGGGGTACCCTCGTCCCAGGTGCCTTTTCATGAACTCCTTACAAAAACCCTTGTCCGACTCGAGTTTGGCCAAATTTTCATTTGGGCCTACTACTTCATACTCGAGCGCATCCACTATACCCTTAGCTAAGGGCCCCTCTGGGCCGACGAATACGTAATCCGGCTCGACCTTATCGGCGAACTTTTTGATCTTATCGAAATCCAGTAAATCTCCGATTTCAAATTCTTTGCATATCTTTGCTATCCCCGGATTCTTCTTTGATATGAACGCATAGAGTTCAGAACCTTCCGCCATCCTCTCGGCGATCGCGTGCTCTCTGGCCCCGTTTCCAACGATTAATGATTTCATGCCGCCTCTTTTTACCTAATCCTCAAAAGGGTATAAAACCTGCTGAGCACAAAATTTAAACTCACGTTCTTTATATATTGCCATTATGGCAATTTGGGCAAAGATAAGAAGGTTCTTCATCGAGCACCTGCTCCTCTTCAGCTCCATCCTATTGGGGGGTAGCATCTTCCTTTTTGTGTGGGGATTGGTTGCGGAGTTGGAGCCCAAGTTCATGGGAGATCTCGTAGAAAAAGCTCTGGTCCTGGGGGAGTATGGCAGGTATCTCTTGATAATCCCCCCATTCGGCATCATCATCGGGGGATGGTATCTGGGCATTACCATCTATAATAGAAGAAAGTTCGAGAGAATGGTGAACACGGAAAAGAAGAGTGACTTCGTCAAATCCTTCCACGAGATTGAAGTTCTTTCCCACAAACTCCCAACGGAGTACAGAAACCGATTCAAGAGAGCGAAGAAGAAATTCGGCCTTTAGATGATTTTCATTATCCTGGTCGAGCCCCTTTATGGGGGAAATGTTGGGCTTGTAGCCAGGGCCATGGCAAATTTTAACGTCAAAGAGTTGAGGATCGTCAAAGGCCGCGAGACAGGAGAAGAAGCGAAAAGAAGGGCAAAGCACGGCCTTGCTATACTGGAAGAGGCAAAGAGGTTCGAGGATCTTCCCGCCGCAATAGAGGATCTGGACATTATCATAGCCACTACTGGGGTGTTGGCGAAGAAGGAGAAGGATTGGGTAAGAAAAGCTCTTGGCCCGGAGCAGGTAAGAGAAAAGATAGAAAAATACGATGGTAGGGTAGGCATACTATTCGGAAGGGAGAATTATGGGTTGTACAACGAGGAGTTAGGGCTAGCAGATATGGTCATGCATATACCCACAAGTGAAGAGTATCCAGTCCTGAACCTCTCTCATGCCGTTGCAATAACGCTCTACTCCTTAATAGTTGGATCAAAGGCCAAAAAAGAGACGCCAGCCTCCCGTAGAGAAAGGGAGTTGTTGAGAAAGGAGATAAAAAGGGCGCTATCAGATATCGAATACCCGGCCCATAGGAGGAGAAAGACCTACCAGATGATCGATCGGATATTGGGGAGAGCGGGAATAAGCGATGAGGAGTTCAGGGTTCTGATGGGAGTTCTCAAAAGGACGCGCTAACTCGCTCTTCTTCGAGCGATTATCGCTAAAACGGTGATCGCCAACGCTACGATTACGATGCACATGGCAGCGATTGACCAGAGCCCCACTTGAAACTTAGGTTTGTCCACTTCGACATCGACGATCTCGAAGAAGTGAACGGAGCTCAATCTGATCTGGCCATCGCCGAAGTCGAGACCTTTTATCTTGATTTTCAGCTCGACAGGGCTCTCACTTTTAACTGTTACGTCCTTCAAAGTCAGAGTGCTCTTTTCCTTATCATCTATGATCTCTATCCAAGTTTCGGATGCATGATCGACGTTCACCTCTAAGAACTCAGGGTAAGTGATGATGAGATCATCGGTTACGTGGTTATTGGATCTGAGTTCCATCTCGACCTCTTCCACCCCCCCTTTCCGTAAGCTGATCTGCCTTTTTCTGATCTCTAGCCAGCTAGTGGGCAAAACCCTTACGCTCTTAGTGACACGACCCTTTTCCAATTCGCTATCTCTAGCACTCCATTTGATCGATATGTTATACTCCTCAGCTAGAGCATGCTCCGCCGGCCTAACCCGTGCCCAGATATCGACATACGCTGTGGCGTGCCCTATCAACCAGCGCTTATTCGTCGTGACTATTTTATCCTTCTCTCTTATATAACCGTCCCATCCCCCGGGATAAACTAGATCGAGAACTAGTATCATCTCTTCCCTCCCGGTGTCTATCTCAAAATCGAACTCGATTTCCATCCATTCACCCGCCCCTATCTCGATCGCATCGTCATCAGCCGTCACTGAGGGTAACAAAAAAGATAAAGCCAAAGCTAGGAAGGCTAGCACAAGGATGGGACCAAAGTTCTTCACCTCAGCCCCCTAAAGCTTGATGACTATCCGTTTAGATGCTAGATACTGATTGTCGAAGAACCTTATCATCACGTAGCAGAAAGACAGCGCTGTCAATATGACAAAGCACCACATCATGGTGTAGTTGAATCCCTGCAGTGCATCTCTACCGAACTCGAACCCAGCCTCAAATGCAAAGTAGCAAGTCAAGCTTATCGAGGCTATCAAGAGACCTATCATGGCTATGTCAGTATAAAACCAGAACTTCTTCTGCCATGTTAGACTTCTCTTTTTCTCTCTCGCCATCACATGAGGCGGCGCATGCCCGCTCGCGGATTCCCCTCTATTCATGTTATATTCCCCATCGTTACCCCAGTATATTAAACTTTCCGTAGCCTTAATATCCTCCGCTGGGGGTACAATTTTAAGGATGGCTCAAATAAAAAGGATCCCGGCTCCCGGATTCGAACCGGGGACCTGAGGATGTCTGCTGGGGGGGAAGGGGTAACAGACTTGTGTTACAACTACAGTCCCCCGCTCTAACCAAACTGAGCTAAGCCGGGCATTTCCCTATTATATTCCACAATTTAAAATTTTCTGTTAAGGCAGTATCTCCGAAAGAACTTCGTGGTACAGTGATAAGAACCTCTGGCTACCTTTGACGTTATTTTACCTCGCACTTTTTCAGATTTTGGATACAAACTT
>JGI24023J19991_10001250_pt1 | contig 19744 bp, 13 predicted proteins | sample Cruoilmetagenom1_FD_19991 | JGI IMG/M metagenome (IMG submission 19991) | reverse complement strand
TTTCTTATTCGGTTTGTTACCTTAAATTTGCAATATATATGCCATTTATATGAAATTTCTATATTTGCTGTAATCACAGCACCTTAGATCATCAGCGTTTACTCAAAGAGGCTTTCAGATTGGTAGAATTGTGCAATATTACACAGCCGTTCGTGTATCTTTTTATAGCAATAGAAAAGGACTTCTCTGCTTCAAGACTTGAAATAGTTTCATAAGTCACTGTAAAATCTTATCAATGTCAGATGAGCTAAGAGCAATATTAACGACACTCGAGAAACCGCTTACATTTATCTCAAAGAATAATTTTTCAAATATTGATAAAGTAAAGTCGCTGTCCGGGCTTGTAGACGACCTCACCTTAAAAGCGCTCTCGCTTCCGCTATCCAAGGACAGTATAAAAGTGCTCGAATCGCTTAAAAGCTCATTCTCAGGCTACGATGAGCTTTCAGATACCGACAAAAAAGAGCTTATTAAAAGAGCTCTCCATGATGTGCGGGGAATGATGCAGGGCGTGGTCCAAGAGGTACCTATGGAGACAGAAACCTCAAAGCCTCCACGGAAAAAAGAACCTGAAGATAAAGAAGAGAGCTCTTCACAAATGAGCTCCAAAGCAGTATCAAGGGGTGATGATTTATCAGAAATCTCCATACAGTACGTAAAGGGAGTAGGCCCCAGAATAGCATCGCTTCTAAAGAAAAAGGGTATAGAGAATATCGAGAACGCGCTCTATTATTTCCCCAGAAAGTATGAGGACAGAACGACTGTAAAGAGCATGTCAAAGCTCATAGCCGGTGAGCGCGAGACGTTCATGGGCGAGATAATGGTCTCGGGCAGAGTGCGCACCAGAAGGGGCGGAATGTATCAGGTAGTCCTATCTGACGGCACGGCGATGGTTACCCTTGTATGGTTTAAGTTTAGTGAGAAATATCTAAGAGCAGCTTACAAGAAAGGGGCCTCCGTGATACTCACTGGCGAGGTGTCGTTCGGTTACAGGGACGCGCTTCAGGTAGTTCACCCGAGGCCCGAGGACATAGAGGTAATAGATAGCGGAGAGGATTTAGACCACGACAATGTCCATTTTAACCGCATAGTGCCCATCTACCCTTTAACAGAGGGTATAGGGCAAAGACGGATGAGAAGTATCATGAAATCCGTCGTGGACATATACAGCCCAGCGCTCGAATCCTTTCTCCCGGAATACGTAAAGAAAAAAAGAGGGCTTCTCGGTTTTAGTAGCGCTCTACAAAGAGTCCATTTTCCGGCGCAGGACGACCGCGTGGTGGACTTAGCGGATACGGACTCTGTTTATCACTCTCTATCCCATAAGACGCTCGCATACTCTGAGTTCTTTTTAACGGAGCTTGGCCTTGCGCTCAAAAAGCGCGATGTAGCAAGGCTTGCCGGAATAGCTTTTTCACCCACAGGAGAGCTTACATCAAAACTCCTTTCCCGCCTTACTTTTGATCTCACTGCGGCTCAGAAAAGAGCTGTTACAGAGATCGAAAACGACATGCGTTCCGATAGACCGATGAACAGGCTTCTTCAGGGAGACGTCGGAAGCGGAAAGACAATCGTTGCCGTACTTTCAATACTAAAAGCCGTAGAATGCGGCTACCAGGCCGTGTTTATGGCTCCTACGGAGATCCTTGCAGAGCAGCACCTGGCCTCTGTTTTAAGTTATGTAAAAGCTATGGGCATGCGTGTCGTGTTTCTAAAGAGCGGCCTCGGAAAGAGTGAGAAAAACACCTACTACAAAGCGCTCCAGTCGGGCGAAGCGCAGATAGCAGTCGGCACTCACGCGCTCCTTCAGGAGAAAGTGGACTTTAAGAACCTTGGGCTCGTAGTTATAGACGAGCAGCACCGCTTCGGCGTGATGCAGAGGGCCGAGCTTATGGGTAAAGGCGCTAANCCTGATGTNCTCGTCATGACGGCAACCCCAATCCCCCGTACACTGGCGCTTACGGTTTACGGCGATCTCGATGTGTCTGTCCTTGATGAGCTCCCTCCGGGCCGAAAGGAAATAAAGACCAAACTTTATTATGACCACAAGAGCTCTCGTGAAAAGGCATATGAGACCGTAAGGAAGGAGATTCAGAAAGGAAGGCAGGCCTATGTCGTATACCCCATGATCGAGGAATCCGAGAACCCTGACTTTAAAGATCTCAAGTACGCAACTCAAATGGCTGAGGAGCTTAGTAACGACGTATTTCCTGAGTATAAAGTAGGGCTTCTTCACGGCAGGATGAAGACTGAGGAAAAAGAAGCTGTAATGAAGAGATTTATATCAAACCATATCCAAATACTTGTATCCACTACTGTTATAGAGGTCGGCGTGGACGTTTCCAACGCCTCGGTAATGGTAGTTGAGAACGCAGAGCGCTTCGGGCTTACCCAGCTCCATCAGCTAAGGGGTAGGATCGGAAGGGGAGAGCACGATTCAATCTGCATACTGCTTTCAGGTTTCAAGCGCTCGGAGGACGCTGAGAAGAGGCTCAGTATCATGGAAGAGACAGGGGACGGCTTTAAGATTGCCGAAGCCGATTTATTGATACGCGGCCCAGGGGACTTTCTCGGCACAAAACAGTCCGGTCTCCCGCAGTTTATGTTTGCAAACCTGATAAGAGATATAAGAATATTAGGCGAGGCCAGAGAAGATGCCTTTGAGCTTGTCAGGGCCGACCCCGATCTCTTGGATTATCCCGGTTTACTGGACGAGGTGCTTAGAAAATTCAGCTCTGTGGTAGAGCTTGCAGCCATCTCCTGACCTTCAGCTTTTTAACCTTTATCCTGAGAACTTTCTGTTATGTGAACATAAATCACTACTTTCTCATCTAATACTTATCTATACTTAAGTCAACAGGAATAATTCCATATAGTTTCATGAAACTGAGCATAATAATTCCGGCGCTTAACGAAGCCGATTACTTGCCCGATACGATTCTCGCAGCAAGGGAAAACGCATTCTCTGGGCATACTCATGAGCTCATCGTTGTGGATTCCGGTTCCCGGGACGGGACGCCCGAGGTTGCAAAGAGTTTAGGCGCAAAGCTCTTCAAATGTGAAGATAATATTCCGGGAAAGGCTCGTATACTAAACAAGGGCGCTTCCCATGCAACCGGGGATGTATATTTATTTCTGGACGCAGACACGATTCTTCCTCCCGCATACGATCTCTTAATTGAAAAATCTCTTAACGATTCGGCCACAGTAGGCGGGGCTTTTGAGTTTTCTTTTAGCGGCTCTGAATTAGGACTCCGTGTGGTCGAACTAGTAAACCGATTTCGCTACAGAATAAGGCAGCGCTACTACGGAGACCAAGGCGTATTCGTACGCGCCGAGGTATTTAACAGGGTAGGGGGCTATCCCGATATGCGCATTCTCGAATCTGCCTATCTATGCAAAATATTAAGGAGCGTAGGGAAGTTACAGCTTATTGATAGAGTGATAAAAACTTCGCCCCGCCGTTTGATATCTGGGGGGATCTACACAGTTTTCGCAGGTGATATAAAGATTTGGCTCCTGGATCTCCTGGGTTTAGGGGTAGAGAAATATGCAGGCCCCTACTGGGAAGAAAACAGAGTAGGTTTTAAAAACTAGAGCCGTATCCGAGTGCTTTTTATCCTTCGAGAAGAAGTGATTCAGGGTCCTCGATAAGCTCCTTTAGCCTCACAAGGAACTGAACTGCCTCACGTCCATCCACTATTCTGTGGTCGTAGCTCAGAGCGACATACATCATCGACCTTACCTCAAGCTCGCCGTTTATTACTACGGGTCTTGGCTCTATCTTATGGAGTCCCAATATCCCCACCTGCGGCGGGTTTAATATTGGCGTACTCATGAGGGAGCCGAATACGCCTCCGTTAGTGAGGGTAAACGTGCCGCCCATTATGTCCTCAAGCGACAGCGTGTTGTCTTCAGATTTTTGAGCGTACTCTTTAATGCCCTTTTCAATAGCCGCAAACGTCATACTGTCAGCGTTCTTAAGCACAGGTACAACGAGTCCTTCAGAGGCCCCGATTGCAATCCCGATATCATAATAGTGCTTAATAATCATGTCGTCGCCGTCTATTTCGGCGTTTATCTGAGGGAACTCTTTCAGTGCGCCGATAGCGGCTTTAACAAAGAATGAATTTAGCCCGAGTCCGACACCGTACTTTTCCTTAAATATTTCTTTTCTGCGTTTCCTGAGTTCCATGACAGCGCCCATGTCTATCTCGTTAAACGTCGTCAGCATAGCTGTCGTCTGCTTTGCTTCGAGCATGCGGCGTGCAATGGTTCTACGCCTGCGGGACATCTTGATACGCTCTTCCCTTACGTCTCTGCCGAAAGTGATCTGAGGAGCTTGCTCTGCCGGAAGCGGCGCTACCTCTTTACGTATGGGCTCGACATTAGATACTTCTTCTACCCGGGGTTGTGCTGCACCTTTACTTGCTATAAAGCTCTCGACGTCTTCTTTGGTTACTCGGTTTCCGTGCCCGGTTCCCGCTACCAGGTTTATATCGACTCCGTGCTCCTCTGCTATTCGTCTTGCAACAGGGGTTACTTTCTCGCTTTCAGTAATATCTTCGTTCACCTCTATTTTTACTTCTTCAGCTTCATGAGGCTCTTCCTTTGTTTCCGCATCACTTGTCCCTACTGTGCCTTCTTCCATTACCCCGATCAGGTCTCCAACTTCAACGTCCTCATCATCCCCCTTAACGATACTTGTCAGCACGCCTGGTTTTTCGGCAGCGACTTCAAAGTTGGCCTTCTCAGTTTCAAGCTCAACAAGAGCTTCCCCTACTTTAACAGGGTCTCCTACGGACTTGAACCATCTGATTACCGTCGCTTCAACTATGGATTCTCCAAGCTCGGGAACTTTAATATCAATAGACATGTTTTCTCTCCGATAATTTATACATTTTTTACCCAGGTAATACCAAGCTCATCCAGATTAGGCAGTTCTTTATCCAGCGTAAACGCTTGTTGTACCAGAGCCTGCTGATTTACCCTGTGCATCGACAGCGAGCCTTCAGCTGGGCTCGAGTTACGTTTTCTGCCCATATAATGCAGTAGAAATCTACCGTCGATCAGCTTTCTGAAGAACGGGAACATAAACATCCAGGCTCCCATTGTTTCGGGCTCCTCCTGAATCCATACGACTTCCTTAAGTTTTGGGTATCTGCTAAGCACCTTGCTGATCATCACTGTCGGTATGGGGTAGAGCTGCTCAACTCTGGCAATCGCAATATCCCCAGCACTTTTTTCGTAATATTCGCTCGATACAAGATCCCAGTAAACCTTACCGCTGCACAGTATCAAACGCTTGGCTTTTTTAGCCTGTTTATCGTCCATCTCATCATCTATAACCGGCTGCCAAGTGCCTTGTGTAAGCTCTTTTAGTGATGAGAAAACGAGCGAATTTCTTAGCAGACTCTTAGGCGTGAGGATTATCAGCGGGAGCGGGTCTATATCGAGCACTCCGGCCTGACGCCGTAGTAAATGAAAGTATTGAGCAGAAGTCGTGCAGTTGGCAACGCGCATATTTATTTCAGCCGCCGAATCTAAGAACCTACCCATCCGCCCGGATGAATGATCCGGTCCCTGCCCCTCGTAAGCGTGCGGCAGCAGCAATACAAGCGAAGGCGTTTGGCCCCACTTGGCTCTTGCGGATACCAGGTATTCATCAAGGATAGTCTGTGCGCCGTTTATAAAATCGCCGTACTGAGCTTCCCAGATTACAAGTGATTCTGGTTTATGTATGTTATAGCCGTATTCAAAGCCGATGCACGCATTTTCAGTGAGCGGGCTGTTGTAGATTTCAAAAGCAGCTTTTGCCTGAGGGATATTTTGGAGCGAATTATAAGATTCCCCGCTAATAAAGTCGTGCAGCACAGCATGTCGGTGACTGAATGTGCCGCGCTCGCAATCCTGCCCCGTAAGGCGTATCGGCGTGCCGTCAGCCAGTATCGATGCAAAAGCAAGCTGCTCTGCCATCGCCCAGTCTATGGTCTTGCTATCCGTACCCTCGAGCGCATTCGCCCAGCGTTCTCTTGCGCGCTTTAATTTGGGATTTATTTTAAAATCCTGCGGTACCTTGAGCAGCGATTGGTTCAGTTCCCTGAGTGCCCCTGCCGATACCGATGACTTCACCTTTTGGGCCGCACCCGCAGGGGGCCTCTCAGGCTGAGATTCCTCGGGCATGTCTTCGGGGGCGAGCGATTCAAAGTCACTATGCATCTGCTCGTTGTACTTATTTAATATTTCCTCTGATTCCTCACTATCTATAATTCCCCTTTCTATAAGGGTGTTTGACCAGATTTCTCTAACCGTAGGATGCTTATCTACAATTTCATATAGCTTGGGCTGTGTGAAAGCGGGCTCATCGGCCTCGTTATGACCGTGCCGTCTGTAGCCGACCAGATCGATCAGAAAATCTTTATGATAAGTATCTACATAAGCGAAGGCGAGCCTTGATGATTCAATACACGCCTCGGGATCGTCTGCGTTTACATGCATTATCGGTATTTCAAACCCCTTGGCCAAGTCGCTCGCATACAGAGTGCTTCTGCTGTCTCTTGGCAAAGTTGTATAACCAAGCTGATTATTTGTGATTATGTGTATTGTGCCGCCTGTACTGTATCCAGGTAGACGGGACAAATTGAGTGTCTCAGACACTATTCCCTGTCCTGGGAACGCAGCGTCACCGTGAACGATTATAGGCATCGATACCGTGCGGTCAAATTCAGGAGCTCCGGGCCTATCCGCTTTAGTTCCCGCAGCGCGCGTCATACCCTCTACAACAGGGTTTACCGACTCCAGGTGGCTCGGGTTTGGGGCAAGCGTGATCACCATGTCTATCGGCCGGCCTTTTTTAACAGCGTGCCGTGCTCCTTCGTGGTACTTGACGTCGCCTGTCCAGCCCATATAGTCCCTGAAGTCTCTCTGAAGCACAGGATCCTTGAACTTGATCAGTGTCCCCTTATAGGGCTTATTCATTACGTGGTGCATTACGTTCAGGCGTCCCCTGTGCGCCATCCCGATCAGGATATGATTGATGTCTGACTCTGCGGCCAGGCCTACTATCTCGTTAAACATAGGGATCAGAGTGTCCACACCTTCTATTGAGAAACGGAATTTCCCGGGGAATATTCTGTGCAGGAACCTCTCCAGCACCTCAGTCTGCGTAAGACTCTCAAGTAATCTTTTTTCATTAATAGGGTCGTTCGGAGGTCTGAAGGTCCCCGATTCCGCCGCATGTCTTAGCCACCTTCTTTCTTCAATAGAGTGTAAGTGGTAGTAATCATATCCTACTGAGGACGAGTAGACTGAGCGAAGCTTTTCTATCGCCTCAGCAGCATTGGTTGTAGTTTCGGCTATAGGGCCTCCGATTAAGCTCGAAGGCAGCTGAAAAAGGTCCTCTTCTGTTATTTTATGCGTTTCGGGGTCAAGCGAAGGATCCCCAGAGCAATTAATCCCCAGAGGATTAATTTTAGCGTCCAGATGACCGAATGCGCGGATTGCCAGTGCAAGATTAGCCGCGCCGACTATTTTATCCATGTCCTGTGGACTGGCCTCCACATGTGTACTGTCTTCAGCTTCGGGCTTCCAGTTGTCAAAAAGCGCCCTTGTCTCTGCGTCAACGGAGCTTGGGTCCTCTACATAACGGTCGTAAAGCTCGAGTATATACCCCGAATTAGGTCCGTGAAACATATCGGTAATATTCATATTCTTAATCCTGTTGAATTACTATGAGTTGCCTTTTGAGGGGAGTTATGTTTTAACATCAATTTTCGCTTATAATCTTAGCATAAGAATATATGAGCCGCAATCTTAAACAGCTGTTAAAACCCCAATATTGCGTATTGTTTTAACCAAACTTAAAAACTAATTGAATATGCCGAAATTCATATACAAATACTCAGTCTCGATGAGGTAATAAACATTATAGATTCAACTTGGAATTTGTCTAGGAAAAGCGCTTCTTCCGATAGGTAAAATAAACATAAACGCGAAAATTTTACGCTGATTACAACTTGTATTTAGAATCTGAGCTATAATATAATAAGATTTTCTAGTACCAAATTTATTGTAATATCCGTAAAAAGGGGGATAACTATGAGCAGATTAGTAAAGTCACAAGATTGTTTCATCATGAAGTGTATGGGGATTGTGCTACTATTGGGGTTTATATCCCTAGGCGCAATCGGTGGATGCAGTAACAACGGAGATCAGGGTGGCACTCAAACACTAACGGAGAACGATTTCTCGGAAGATTCTTCTATATTAGCAGATGCTGATGACGGGATAGTGGTTGATTTTCTCGAATCTCCTGCTGCAGAGAAGCCGGAACAAGACACTGACGAAGCGGGCATAGACGTAATTCCATATACATACGACCAGACATTCGAAAACACCTTTTGCTGGGAAGATGAAGATCAGGGGGCTGAGCATTTTATGATCCTGGCAGACAGCGATGGACTAGAGGTGCTGATGGTGGAAGCAAACGGGGACTGCGTGACAGCGGTAATAGAGGAAGGGGACTATGAAATGCGTTTACACCATGACGGGCGCTCCGAAGACCCTCTAGCCATATTTATACAACCCACAGACGACCCGGAGGGATTGGGGGCAAGAAACACTAGGGATGATAAAGGAATATTGAAAACAGCAAAGGGCATAATCTCAAAGACACTCAGCAATTCCGGCATAGTTAAGGAAGCCAGAGCACAGTTACCATTACGTTCAGATATTGGGACATTATTAAAGACAGGAAACTGCAGTGGCTGCAAGCTGGTTAAGGTAAATCTTGCCGGGGCGGATCTAAGTGGGACTAATCTGGAAGGGGCGAAACTTTCTTTTGCGAATCTGCAAGGGGCTAAGCTTGCTTTATCGAATTTAGCCGGAGCTACCGTATCATTTGCAAACCTGAGTGGGGCGGACCTGACTGAGTCAAATCTAGCTCAGGCGAGTCTACTCAATACGAACTTCACCGGGGCGAATTTAACTTTCGCAAATCTTACTCGGGCGAATATGGCTACCGCTGAGCTACCTGACGCTAATTTGACCGGGGCGGATCTGACTAGGGCGGATCTGACTAGGGCTAATTTGGCCGGAGCGATTCTAACAAGGGCGGACCTGACTAGTGCGAGACTGTTTGACGCAAATCTAACTAGCGCGAGGCTGCTTAACGCGAATCTAAGCGGGGCGGATCTGACTAGGGCGAATCTTAGTGGAGCGACATGGTGCGACGGTCAGTGTGTCTGTAGTTCAAACTCAATTGGCACGTGCAATGACTGTGCCTCAGTAGATATTTGCACCGGACCTTAAAAAGTGAGTGACACTTGGCGGTAATGAAGTGTGAAAGAGGCACAAATTAAAACACTTTCAGTCTCAATTCCCGCTTACCCTAAATAAGCCTTTATGAACTTATCATACTCGGCTCTATGGCCCGTGTGGCCGATTTCCTGCAGAGCTGGATAGGTTTCATTCTCGTTAACAATAAGCTTTTCGAGTGCGGTGTTCTCGCCTTTGAAAATAAGCCCTATAGGGATGCGTTTTTCCTCTTTTAGCTCCAGAACCCTCTTGAAAGCATTGGCTCTGTCTGTGGGGTCAAATCCCTCTTCCTCGTTTATGTTGTAAACCTTAGCGCGCCATTCCCTGTGTGTGTCGTAATAGGTAACGCATGGGGATAGTACTTCGAGAAAAGCGAATCCTCTTCCAGCCTCCGTGTGCTCGAGAGCCGCCATCATAAGACTCTCCAGCTGAGCGGCGTTGCCGCTGAAACCGCGCGCTAAAAATGTCGTTGAAGGAAAACTAAGGCCAAGAAGTATCGAGTCCATCCCCGTCTCCGCGTTGTCTCTGTACCCTGTTGGGCTTGTAGGTGAAGCCTGGCCCTTTGTGAGGCCGTAATTGCTGTTATTCATCACTATGTACGTGATGCTGGGGTTACTCTTAAACGTGTGAACCAAGTGGCCCGCGCCTATCGCAAATCCATCGCCGTCGCCGCCCGCTGCAACAACAGTTAAATCTGGGTTTGCGAGCTTTGCTCCGATCGAAGTGGGCAGTACCCTGCCGTGGAGCGAGTGATAGCCGTAGCACTTAATGTTATTCTGGATTGTACCCGAGCAGCCTATACCGGCTAGGAACATAAATTTATGAGGTGGAATACCCATATTCTCGAGTGATTTCTCCAGTACTCCCCGTACAGCGAAGTCTCCGCATCCCGCGCACCATATGGGTCTTGCGGGTGTAAAGGTTTTTGTCTTGGGCTCTGTGGTCATAACAGCTTTGCCTCCTTACCTTGGCCGTTTAAGAGTTTAGCTTCTTCTTCAAGTATCTGTTTAACCAGTATACCAGGTCTGTAAGGCAGCCCGTCATATCTGGTAATGCTTATTATCTTATTCTTCTCAGCCCCCTGGTGCATGAATAAACGCGCCAGCTGAGCCCCGGCATTTAAATCGATTACATATACGCGGTCGCAGCTGTTTATGAACTCTATTGTCTCATCCAGCATTGGCCAGATTGTTCTGGGCTGTAAATATTTTGTGTGGATACCTTCTTGTTCGAGCTCCTCCATGGCCTCTAAAATAACACCGTACATCATTCCTATGCCTATAAATCCGATTTTAGATTCCTGATCCCCGAAAAGCCTTCCTTTGGGAAGCTCTTTTTTGGCGTCTTCCATCTTGTTCATTCGTTTTTCCATCATACGCAAACGGTTATCGGGGTCGGTAGACACGAGCCCGAACTCATCGTGCTCGTTTCCTGTGACAAGAGACATTCCTCCCGGTGTGCCCGGTGCCGCGAACGCCGAGATATTATCCTCAGAAAAGCTGTAGCGTTTATAAGTATCTAGTTTTGCAACATCTTCTGCCGTGAGCCTCTTTCCGGGCGTAACGGTTACTTCGTCCAGGTTGAAGGGTTTTACAGTTGCTATGTTCTGTGAAAGCGCCTGATCCATTGCTATGAACACGGGTAACTGATACTTGTCGGCCAGGTTTGTAGCGTCTACAGTGAGATAAAAGCAGTCCTCCGGGTGTCCCGGGGTAAGAACGAATCTTGGGAAATCCCCGTGACCTCCGAAAACCATAAGGTTCAGATCGCTCTGCTCGGGTCTTGTAGGCATACCGGTGCTCGGCCCTGAACGCTGGCAGTCTACTACAACGAGCGGTACTTCGGCAGAGCCTGCATGTCCTACTCCTTCCTGCATGAGTGAAAAACCGGGTCCTGACGTGGCTGTCATAGTCCTTGCGCCGGTGAGCGCAGCGCCTATGGCCATGTTTACACCCGCAAGCTCGTCCTCAGTCTGTCTTACCACTCCCCCGCACTTGGGCAGCCATTTCTGCAGAGTTTCAAGCACCTCAGTAGAGGGCGTTATAGGATAGCCGGTGAAGAACCTCCCGCCTGCAGCCATAAATCCGAAAGCTACGGATTCATTTCCCATAATGAGGAGGTGCTCCTCAGGGTCCGTGCGCTCTATTTTGTAAAGTCCTTTTCCTTGCTTAATACCCAGCTCGTCTGCCATGTGAAGTCCGAGACCGAGTGCTTCTAAGTTATAGTCTAAAATTACTTGCCCGCGTCTTTCAAAGCGTTTTACGAAAGTCTCCCGCATGTGCTCGTCTTCAAGCCCCAACAGACGCCCCACCATTCCGAAAGCAATACTGTTTTTGTATAGCTCACGTCTCATCGTACGCATAGCAATTCTGTTGAAAGGGGCCGCATAGAGCTTGGCTCCTTGGGGTAATAGACCCTTGGGTAGGGAACCGCTTGAATCATCAAATACTATTACGCTGTCAGAGTCCAGGTGACGCGCATTTTTTGTAACCGCCTCTTCGTCAAGCGCCACGAGGAGTGTGATCTTGCTTCCGATACAATACCTATGACCGGTAAACGCCCTCATTGTTGCCGCTGCGTGTCCGCCGCGGATACGTGAGAGCACGTCTCTTTCCGTGTATACGTTAAGCCCGCTATTCCGGAACAGGTCTGCAAGCATCGTAATAACTGTAAGTGAACCGTCACCTCCCTGTCCGGCTACGATCACGCTTATATCTTCGAGTACGGGTTGGCCGTTATTAGAGCTCATTTACCGTTTTTCCCTCCATTGCTTGGATTGTAATCTTTATAAAATGTTTTGGGGTTTGTATTGCCCATTTCAATCCTCTCCTGCAGCGTAGGCATGAGTGCAGGAAGGGGTTTATTCCTTTTCATATCAGAGAGTCTTATCAGTAAGCTCTTTGCCTTCGGTACTTCGTCAACTTCCATTATTTCAAAAAGGTCTGCGTCCACGCCTGCCTGAAACGCTTTGTGCCCTGCTTCTGTGCGGACGGCTACAAAAGTCCATCCGTCAAGCCCTATACCACCCACACCTATATCTGCGTGCTCGGCGGAATAGTCAAGACAATACAAGCATGCGGGCCGTGCGAAGGGATGAAAGTCCTTAAGCTTCATTATAATTTCCCGGCCGTCACGGAGCTCGATTATTACCTTACCTTTTACGTTTACTCTTACTATATCTTCTGGGTCTACATCAAGCTCTTTAGCTATAAATGTAATGTGCTCGTGAGTAAAACTCTCAGAGCAAAATAATCCAATTACCAAGCTTACGTTCTTCTGATACCATTTGGCCACTTCGAGTCTTATACTGCTGTATTGCTGCTGTCGCACGCCGTCCACCTGACACGGTACGCCAACTACTGCCAGAGGGTGTACATCCCGCCTCATAGCCTCGGTCAATGCAACTGTGTTGGGGGAATATGTATAGCGCGAGCCGCTGCACTGAACTATTTCCTCTGAAGTGGTAGCGAGTTTCTGCACCCCTATCTGAGGGTTTTCCGGGAGCACGTCACCGAGCACTGCCCCGTTTATAGTCCCCTGCTCAAGCAGATGCACCAAAAGTGCGCTTGTTACTCCTCCGTCCTGTCCCTTATCCAAAAATTCCTTATTTTTTGCACGGGCAATTACGGCGTAGTTGTAAGGTCCGAACCCCTCGTCTATAATTGGCTGCTTAAAGCCCAAAAGGGTATGCAGGTCCTTATCCAGAGGCCTGAGAACTGGGCAAACGTCCGCGCATAGCTCGCACAGCACACATGCGTCCTTTCTCGTATCCACAGGGTGCTCGTCTTTATAGTCAAAAACATCGGTCGGGCAAATAGTCACACAGGCTGCGCACCCGACGCACTTACCCGTATCCACTATTTCATCCATAAGGAAATCAACTGCTCTAAAACCACCGCGGTTTATCTCAGAGCGCCATGCATATGCCCACTCATAAGGGTCAACACCCTCAGCGAGCATGTCGCGATATCTTTTTTTGACCGCAAGCACTAGTTTGTCGTCGTTACTAAGCTCTTCTTTACTCATCAAAAACTCCCCTCTTTGCTAGTCTTATCACCTGCAGAACTTGGCTCTAAGGCTTTTAATAATATGCCTTCTAAGTTCCGTATTGTATATGATGTATTTTCGGTGCTTTGGTGTTCGTAAATATGATTAAATATCCGTTTTCCTAGTATCGGTATTTCTCTAATTTGCAGCCTGTATTTAATAATACATCCAGTTTAATATCATAGTTATAACACTTAGTCAATTTTCTTCGGCTAACCGATAATTCTACCCAAAGTTGAGAGAATTAAAACTATCATTAAGAATCGGTTTGGAATAGAATTAAGGTGCGGTTATTCTATTTGCAGTATAGCAATATATGCGGAGTGGGTTTAGGGTATTTGGTTATAGACATCGGGAGTACAAACTTATTTGATACGCGTTCATAATCTCACTAAAAACTACGGCAACCTGCGTGCCGTTGACAACATTTCTTTTGAGCTAGAGAAGGGCGATGTCCTAGGATTTCTAGGCCCCAACGGAGCAGGGAAAACTACAACCATGCGTATCATCACGGGCTATATGCCTCCTACCAAGGGCTCTGTGCGCATTGAGGATGTCGATATATTCGACCACCCGCTTAAGGCGAAAAAACAGATCGGGTACTTGCCCGAGAACCCCCCACTTTATAACGATATGAATGTCGAGGAGTATCTTGATTTTGTAGCCGATATTAAAATGGTACCGTCAAAGGAAAAAAAGGGCAGGATCCTCTACGTGATGGACAAGTGCGGCATCACATCGGTAAGTAAGCGCATTATCGCCCATCTGTCCAAGGGCTACAAGCAGCGCGTTGGTATAGCGCAGGCGCTCATTAATAACCCCTCGGTACTTGTGCTCGACGAGCCCACTAACGGGCTTGACCCTGTACAGATTATCGAAATACGTGAGCTTATCAAAAGTCTGGCCGGGGAGCGTACTATTATACTTAGTACACACATACTGCCCGAGGTCACTATGATCTGCAGCCGTGTGATAATTATTAACGAGGGCAGAATTGCGCTTGAAGAATCCCTTGAGTCACTCTCTCTGAACCTAAAGAGCTCTGAGAGCCTATACTTAAAGCTAAGGCGTAACGGTGACGATGTAAAAGAAAAAATTGAGTCCATAGAAAACATCTCAAAGGTAAATATGAGCGCTCCGGGCGAGTATGTAATAGTCCCATCAAACGGCAGCGACGTCAGAGAGGAGCTTACAAGTATGGCTGTTAAGTACAACTGGGGTCTTCTTGAGCTAAGACCACTCATACATACGCTTGAAGAAGTATTTCTAAAGGTAATTTCATCCGAAGGCTGAGAAATGAATTCGATATACCCTATTTTAAAGAGAGAGTTTAAATCCTACTTTGCTTCCCCGCTTGCTTATATCATCATTGTGGTATTTCAGGGGATATCGGCTTGGTTCTTTTTCCTGTACTTAAAGGGTTTTCTGCATATACAGCTTGATCCCGGTTTTCAGCTCCAAAGGGGTGAGCTTAACCTCAATAATCTTGTGCTCGCTCCCTACTTCGGCACCATCACGCTTGTGCTTCTCATCATCATACCGCTTATAACCATGAGACTGCTCGCAGATGAGAGAAAGAGCTACACTGCAGAGCTATTGTTTACTTCCCCTATCAAACTTCGCACCATTATACTCGGCAAATATCTGGCGGCCGTAATACTTCTGATCATAATGCTTACGCTATCATCTATTAATGTATTTGTTTTGATGGTGCATGGTAACCCCGATATTGGCGCTATTATGTCAGGCTACATCGGGCTTTTCCTTTTAGGAGCTTCTTTTCTCGCAATTGGGCTTTTCGCTTCTTCTCTTACTGATAACCAGCTTATTGCAGCCGTAATCTCATTTGGGGTTCTCCTCGTGCTTTGGCTTGTGGGAGCAATGTCCCCTGTCGATGGAAGTATCCTCGGGTATATCTCCGTCATTAACCACTTCGAGCCTTTCGGTAAAGGAATTATCGGAATTAAAGATCTAGTGTATTACGGATCGCTCATATACCTCGGGCTCTTTCTCGCTCACACCGCGCTAGAATCGGAGAGGTGGAGATGAAGAACAGGAGGCTTATATACGGGACCAACGCGCTCATATCAATAATCGCAACTATCGGAATACTGATTATTCTGAATTTTCTGGCTTCAAAGAGCGATTTCAGGTTCGATCTCACAGACACAAAGCTCTTCACGGTCTCGGATAATACGGTAGAAGTGTTAAACGAGCTCGATAGCCCCATAGAAATAATTGCCTTTTTCAAAGACACCGGTACTGACAGGAGCGAGTTTCAGGACTTAATAAAGGACTATTCCAGACGCTCCAATAATTTAAAGGTAAGGGTCATAAACCCTGACAAAGAGCCGGGTCTTGCAAAGCACTATGAAATAAAAGAATACGGGTCCGTTGTTCTCGCGTACGGGGACGAAACGATAAAACTCAGACTGGGTGACCCGATTTCAGGCGGCATAATAAACAGCTCCGAAGAAGAGATTACAAACGCCATTCTAAAATTGTCGAGAAGTATTAATAAAACCGTTTATTTTATTACCGGTCACGGCGAGAGGGATATAGGGGACGATGTCGAGCCAGAGGGTTTGGGTGTCTTAAAGAACGCGCTCATTGACGAGGGTTATAACGTAAGAGAAATACTTTTACCAAAAGGGCAGGCGCTTCCTTCTGAAAACTCCGTAATAGTGCTTGCAGCGCCCAAACAGGCTTTTACGCTAAAGGAGATAGGGGATATCAAAGGATATCTCGGCAGGGGAGGGAAGGCGGTATTTATGATTGAACCCCGCTCGGGCACTGAGATTGCATCTGTCCTCAAGTCTTACGGGATCATGCTCTCAGAAGATATCATTGTCGACCCGAGCTCAAAGCTTGAAGGCGGGGGTGATATCGCCCCCATAGTAGGCGAGTACACCCCGCATGAAATCACGGATGATTTCCGATACGCGACCATATTCCCCTATTCCAGGAGTATATATGCTCTGGATGTAGATGGTATGACTTCAGTTGTCCTGGCCCATACCGGTCAGTACAGCTGGTCTGAAACTGATTTTGATAATTTCGATCAGGGTGTGGCTCAGCAGGAAGAGACCGATAAAGCGGGTCCGTTAGGTGTGCTTGCTGTATCCGAGAACGGCTCCAGGGGCAGGATAGCGGTTTTCGGCAGCGTAGATTTTGTATCGAACATTTTCTTTGACTTCTCAGGAAACCGGGACCTATTTTTGAACACGGTAAACTGGGTGTCGGGGGATGAAAACCTTATCTCCATCAGACCCAAGAGCGCAGAGCAGGGAAAGCTCACCATTACGAATAAGCAGACTAACGTTATCTTTTTCTTTACCGTCATATTGATACCGGCGGTGGTTCTATTCTCCGGGGTTGCAATATGGTGGAAAAGAAGGAAGATGTAATATTCTAAGTGATAATACTGACACATATAAAATTGTAATTATAAAACTCTGAACGAATACTCTTACAGATGGGAACAAGCCCTTATCTCAAGAAATTTTCAGGCACCTTGGCAGCAGTAGTGATCTTTTTCATACTGCTGGCCGGGATCTTTCTATTTAACGGGGACGATAAGACCGATAATAAAANANTGGTCTTTCCTTCTCTCGAAAAAGAAGAAATTCTCTCCGTTATGCTAAAATCACCGGGTTCTGAAATCAATATTGAGAATGTAGACGGACAGTGGTTCGTGTCGGAATCAGAGCGTAAATCAAAGGCTGACAGTACTTCAGTAAAAGAGTTAATAAACGATATTAAGTCCATGGAGCTTATACAGACCGTTTCCTCACAGGGTCTTGAGCTTGATGAGTTCGGCCTACAAGAGCCCCAATCTGAATTTATGGTCATATCGGACAAGGCTGAATACTACTTATTAATCGGCAATCAGAACCCGAGCGAGACCGGGACATATGTTTATGACGTAGATAAAGACAGAGTGCTTATTACGGATAAGGCTTTGGCGTCGAGATTAATAGATAAATCCCAGAAGGATTTCAGGGATAAAAGGGTAATCGCCCTAATTCCCGATCTGGTTAACCGGATTGTTCTAAGAGTAGGGAATTTTTACATACAGTTCGAAAGAGAAGACGGTCTATGGATTGCGGGGCCGCTTTCGGACAATACGATACTCGATCAAGAAAAGGCCGAGCAGCTCCTGACAACACTCTCGGATTTGGAAATTAACGGTGTTGTGAGTCGGGAGCCCGAAAGTTTAAAGACCTACGGATTGGAAATGCCGACTGCTGAAATTGAGATATTCCAAAACGGCGCCTCTCATAAACTATTCTTTGGAAAACGAAAAGACGAAGACGAGTACTATATCAAGTTTGACTCTCAGAATACGGTTTATTCAACCTCAAAAGAAAACTTTAAGAAGCTGCCTAAAAATGTTGATGATCTGACACGGGGTCTTTCAACGAATTGAAGAGGCTTGATAAATTCTGTAACACAGTAAAGAATAGTAGGATTGATATATTTATTCACCGAACGTATTAGCTCTATAACATAGGAGGGTGTGATGTTTATTCAGATAAAATCCAAGGTAGGCGAGTTGTGCTGGATAAACCTGAAGCAGGTTCTTGTGATCCGCTTAGGCCGTCCGACAGACGGCTGGGTATGGGAATTTGAGTACAGGAACGACAACTTATGGTCAGAGAAGTTCGAGACCAAAGAAGAGGCCGATCAGTGGCTTGAGGACGCGATGAGGAACTGTAAGACTCCCGAGAGTGTAAAATGATATTGGGTGGTCTATCTAATTAGCTCTTTTCTTCTTCTTTTATATCGAGTTTTATACCCAGCTCAAGTAGCTGTGCGATATCCACTTCAGACGGGGCCTCTGTAAGCGGGCACGCTCCCTTTTGTGTTTTCGGAAAAGCGATTACGTCCCTTATCGAACTTGCTCCTGCAATCAGCATTATTATCCTGTCCAGCCCAAGTGCGATACCTCCGTGAGGGGGCGCCCCGTATTCAAGGGCTTCTAGCAGGAACCCGAATTTGCTCTCCGCTTCCTCTTGGCTCAGTCCGATTGTATGAAAGAGCTTCTCCTGAATATCCTTTCTGTAAATCCTTATGCTGCCTCCTCCGATCTCAACTCCGTTTAATACGATGTCGTAAGCCCTCGACCTCACCTTTCCAGGGTCGGTTTCTAGAAGCTCGATATCCTCTTCAAACGGAGATGTAAACGGGTGGTGCATGGCTGTGTAGCGGTTTTCATTCTCATCATAATCAAGCAGCGGAAACTCCTCCACCCATAGAAACTCAAATTTACTATGGTCGATCATCCCAAACCTTTCTCCGAGCTTAAGCCTTAAATTAGACAGCACCAAATTTACTATATAGCTTGAATCCGCACCGAAGAAAACTATATCGCCGTCTTCAAGGTTCAGGGTTTTTTGTAGATTATCTTTTTCAACATCGCTAAAGAATTTTATTATCGGTGACTGCCACTCCTCTCCCGAGACCCTTATCCAGGCAAGCCCCTTTGCGCCGAGCGTTTTAGCGTCTTCCGTTAAGTCGTCAATTTCTTTTCTCGAAAGCTCTCCTGCTTTCCCTTTAAGGTTGAGCGCTTTAATAACGCCTCCTTTGCCGAGTGCTCCGCTGAATACTTTAAACTCCGAGTCTCTGAAAACATCGCTTATGTCCTCAAGCTCAAGCCCAAATCTGGTGTCTGGCTTGTCTGTCCCGTAGCGTAGCATTGCGTCTTCGTAATTCATTCTTTTAAATGGAGTCCCGATCTCAGTCCCGGCAGCTTCTTTAAAAATTGACGTTAACATTCCCTCGACCGTGTTCATAATATCCGACTCGTTTACAAAAGACATCTCAAGGTCAATCTGCGTAAACTCGGGCTGACGGTCTGCTCTTAAATCCTCGTCTCTGAAGCAGCGTACTATCTGATAGTAGCGGTCAAACCCCGATATCATCAGAGTCTGTTTTAGTATCTGAGGCGACTGCGGAAGCGCGTAGAACTCTCCCGGGTTCAGTCTGCTTGGGACCAAAAAGTCCCTTGCCCCTTCCGGTGTGGACTTGGTTAAGTAAGGCGTTTCTATCTCTAAAAAGGAGGTTGAGTTCAGATAATCCCTCGTGGCCGCTACAACTTTATGCCTAGTGATAATGTTGTTCTTCATCTCTGTACGTCTTAAGTCAAGGTATCTGTACTTTAGTCTCAGTAGCTCATCTACGTTTATATCGTCTTCAATNAGGAACGGGATAACCTTGGAGGTGTTAAGTACTCTTACTTCATCTGCGAACACTTCGATCTCGCCTGTCGGGAGGTTGGAGTTAATGGTTTCGGCGGAGCGGTTTTTCACTTTACCTTTGAGCGCTATTACCCACTCGTCCCTGAGTGTTTCGCCGATCTCGTGCACATCTTTACTTATCT
>JGI24023J19991_10001249_pt1 | contig 19748 bp, 16 predicted proteins | sample Cruoilmetagenom1_FD_19991 | JGI IMG/M metagenome (IMG submission 19991) | reverse complement strand
TTGCGAGAAAAGGAGGGTCTGACCATCAGTGATTTGTCACAATTCCCTTTGATTCTCACCACTCTGCCAAAGCGACTATCGGATTTGTTCGACCGATTGTTTTTTCCAGGCGGAGACGCAAGTGCTTCAAGCAGGAAACTGGAGAATCTTACCAGCAACGATCTGGCAACAATCAAGGCCACGGTATCTCAGAGCGATTCGATAAGTATAGGGACATACGGTGCATTAGCATCAGAATTGGAAGTTGGCCTTCTTGTGGCTTTGCCTTTTCGTATTCCAGAACTGGAGTCTAATTACGATATCGTCAAGAGAAAAGGGCTCTCTTTATCTCCTGCAGCACGGGCTTTTATTGAAATTTTGATTGAAACAGATAAGGAACAGTCCATTGAAGAGAGTGCTCTGATCGAGTCGCTGGGACCAGAAATAACAAGCTAGGATTTATGGTGAAGATAAACTGCTGTTAACATAAACGGCGCTTGAATGAGGAAAAAAGCGGCGGCAAATACAACCAGTTCTGTATTGCCAAGCAAGGTTGCGCCAACAACTGTCACAATTGCCAAGTTGCGTACGCTGAATTCGACCATCAAAGTGAATCTATCCGCAGGGTTGACTTTCAAACCAGTTCCAACTCCCCAGCCAGCAGCCATGGTCAGCAGAGTATAAATTGATGCGCTTAAAGCCAGTTCCTCAAAGTGGGATGTCAGGCTGTCCGCCTGTTCCCAGATCACGAACAAGATGATCAATGCCAGAGCCAGAATGCTGAACCGCCTGAGTGAGCTTGCTCGTCTGGCAACCCATTGCGGCCAAAGGCGTCTGACCCACATCCCTGTTGCTATCGGCAGCAGCAAGAGTAGAAACAGTTGGGTTATCATCAATGCCACCGGCACATCGATGCGTTCACCCTCTTTGAGCAACAGCCAGAAACATGCAGCAGCTATCATAGGCAAGGCAATAATACTCAATATGGTGGAAATAGCAGTCAGGGTTACTGACAGCGCCACATTGGTACGTGCCATGTAAACATAATAGTTTGAGATGGCGCCACCGGGACAAGCTGCGACCAGGATCATGCCTGCCATGATCGTGGATGTTGGTTCGAGAGCCCAGGCGACGGTCATTCCAATCGTTGGCAGAAGCAGCAGTTGTCCTGCACTGCCCGCTAAAATGATTTTAGGGAATTGCCGCACACGGCGAAAATCATCCAGTGTCAGCTCTAGCCCCACGACCAGCATCATCAGGATAATCAGCAGGGGGATGAATATCTCTACCAGGATTTGCATTGTATGATGATACTGTATTTCCTTTATCAGGTGGTCAATTGAAGTCAGGGAAAGAAGGGCGGCGGAATCAGCGGGGAATCTTGCATGTCTCTCTTCCAGGACGCTGACCACCTGCGGCATATTGCCTGTAGATTACAAAGCAACAACAGATACAGAAGTATACGGGTGTTGTGCGAACGCAATCATCAATATATTTGCTCAACGACCATTATGGAGCAATGAGATGAGCGAATTTGATTAACAATTCCTTTTCTCTTCGAATATTTGAATGACCGCCATGACTCTGCGGCCGATCGCGGTGATGCCTCCCAGAGCTATTTTTCTCCACCCCGAATTGACCGCAATGGAGCATGAAGAGCCAGTCAGCGAATAAGAAATCAGGCTCAGGAAGGAGTGCCTCGACAGACCGCTGAGTACTCAGAGCAGTCATTGGAGTATCAGCATTTGTGCCTGAATGCATGCTTGTAAAAACAGATAGTTACGAATGACCAACACTTAACGCAGGCAGAGCCTATAACTTTCATTTTGGAATGATGTACACTCATAACTCACATTGCCCGAAGGAGATATCGATGAAAAAGAACCTGAAAACGAAAAGTCTGATATTCATATTGTGCTTATTACCGACATCTACGGTTTTAGGTGCATTAGATGCAGGAACACCTCATCCGGAATCAATGGGTAAGCTGTATCCCGGCAAGACGTATTCCCCCCATGCCCAACGCTCATTTCCGAGCAACGTTTACTGGGGAGACACCCACCTGCACACCGGCCTGTCGCTCGACGCCGGTCTGTTTGGCAATATCCTCGGACATGCAGATGCCTACCGGCTGGCACGAGGCGAAGAGATCAAGTCTTCTACCGGGCTACCGGTAAAACTGAGTCGTCCGCTTGACTGGCTGGTGATCACGGACCATTCTGACCTGATGGGTATTGCAACTGATATTCAGCAGGGTGCTCCCAATATTATGGCCGTTCCCAAGGGCAAAGAGTGGGCTGAGGCTTTTGCCAAGGGTGGTAAAGCTGCGGGCGAAGCGGCTTTTGACCTGATCACTCACTTCGCACAGATGAAGTTGCCCAAGGAGTTTCTGAGAGACTACTCTCCGGGTTCCAAGGTGTATGACAATCTCTGGGACGATATCATCGATACGGCAGATCAATTTAATGACCCGGGTAGATTCACTGCCCTGATCGGTTACGAATGGACCTCGGTCCCCAAGGGTTTCAACCTGCACCGCAATGTAATCCTGCGTGATAATGGTGACCGGGCGCACCAGGTAATTCCCTTAACCACACAACCGCCGATGGGAACGACGGATCCACTGGATCTCTACCAGTGGTTGGAAGATTACGAGTCAAAAACCGGTGGCCAGGCCATTGCGATTAGTCATAACGGCAACCTTTCCAATGGCTGGATGTTTCCCCTTGATAAGACGTATGCCGGCGGCACGGTTGATAAAAACTATGTAACCTTGCGGGCGAAGTGGGAACCGCTTTATGAAGTGACCCAGATAAAAGGCGACGGTGAGGCGCACCCTACACTGTCACCTAATGATGAGTTTGCAGACTACGGCACATGGGATGTGGGCAATCTCGATATTACTGAACTCAAGAAACCCGAAATGTTGAAACGTGAATACGCACGTGAGGCTCTGAAACAGGGTCTGGCCATGGAAAAGAAACTCGGCGTGAATCCTTACAAATTCGGCATGGTCGGGGCAACAGATTCACATACTTCTCTATCGACAGCTGAAGAGGATAATTTTTTCGGGAAATCTGTCAGCGTAGAACCATCAGCGACACGGGTCTCACATCCTTTCATCAAAAATGAGTTGGGTGAGATTCCAGGTGATTTGTTAGTGGCCTCCGGTTACCAGGGTGTTTGGGCGACCGAAAACACGCGCAGGGCTATTTTTGATGCCATGGAGCGCAAGGAAACCTATGCCACCACCGGCCCACGTATTCCGGTGCGTTTCTTCGGCGGCTGGGATTACAATGACAATGATCTGCGCAGTCGTGTACCAGCCTTTATAGGTTATGAGAAAGGCGTACCCATGGGCGGCGATTTGAGAAAAGCCCCCGAAGGTAAATCACCGACGTTCATGGTGTATGCGCTGAAAGATCCTATCGGTGCGAACCTCGACCGTATGCAAATCGTCAAGGGCTGGATGGACGAAAAAGGCGAGTTACATGAGCGCATCTATGATGTTGCAGTCTCTGACGAGCGCGAGATCGGAAGTGATGGCCGCTGTAAGACACCGGTAGGCAACACCGTTGACCTGGAAGCGGCCAACTGGACCAATACCATCGGCTCATCCGAACTGACGACTATCTGGAAAGATCCTGATTTCGACCCGAAACAAAAAGCCTTCTATTATGCCCGTATCATAGAGATACCAACCCCGCGCTGGGTGCTGTACGACAAGGTTCGTCTCGGCGCAAAGATACCTGAGGGTGTAGAGCTGGTTCACCAGGAACGCGCTTATACCTCACCGATCTGGTACACGCCTTAAGGGGATGATGTAATGCCAAGACTACAGCAGATCATAACGATTATTGCGCTTTTTTTGATACTGGAGGGTTCTGCTTTTGCACAGTCTCAGGAAGATATCGCTGAGGAATCCATGAATCCCCTCAGTACCGTCATCAGTATACCGTTCGAGAACAATACCCTGTTTGATCTTGGGCCATCGAACTCCACCGCCAATATATTGACTGTGGAACCTATTTTTCCTGTAAGCGTGGGTCAATGGAACCTGATCAATCGTGTGCTGATGCCGATTATTTATACCGAAGGGTAAGACGAAAGACTGGACATAGTAGATAAGACTTTTGGAGGCATTAACTGGGGCGGTAATCTGGGATCACTCGGTTTTGGCAGTGCTTTTGGTTTGGGTGACATTACCTATCAGGGATTTATCACACCAAAGAAAGCAGGAGAAATCGCCTGGGGATTAGGTGGATCGCTGGTATTGCCTACTCACACAGATAAATGGTCTGCGGGACCAGCTGCCGTATTTTTTCCACGCCGGGCAACTGGGTGCTCGGCCTGATTGTCGAAAATATATGGTCTTTTGCAGGCGACAGCGACGCAGCAGATGTCAATATGTTTTCTGCGCAAGTTGCGGTTAATTACAAATAAAAGAATCACTGGTATCTCACCTCGGCTCCATTAATCTCCGCCAATTGGGAGGCGGATAAGAAGGATCGCTGGACGGTGCCTCTCGGAGGCGGAATAGGTCGAGTTTTTAAATTTAATAAAATGGCTGTAGCAATCGATGTTGGAGCCTATTACAACGTCGAGAGTCCGCGTTTAGCCAATCAATGGTATTCACAAATTTTGGTGAATTTTCTGTTCCCAAAACAATGCATCTTTCCCTGATCTCAATGACTGCAATGGAGCACGAACAGCCGATCGGATGAAGTGAAATCAGGCTCTGGGTGGAGGCGACTCGATTGACAGCTTGATACTCAAGCCGCCTTAGAAGAATTATTGGATGCCTTCAACGTACCGAAAGCTTTGAATCAGGGGGATCAGGCAGTGAGTGAAGATCGACTTCCATCTCCGCGATCACTGAATTGAGCGTCTGCTGGTCGACGATCACCATGCCATCAAGGGGACGATCGAAATCTATGATCACGGTCATCAGACCGGTCAACACCAGCGTCAGGGCTGTCACGCGCCAGCGGCTCATGCGGCCCTGAATACCTGCGTTGAAACCTGCGACACTCAGTGACGCCGCCGCCACGAACAGTAGCATCCACATCACGATCCTGGGCAAGGTGTCTATAATGGCTGCAAATCGAACGGAATGGGCATCGTAAACAGCGTTAATTGCTGCAACCAGGGCTGCTTCCATAGGATCGGGATTATCCTGCTTGACGACCTGTTTCGCTGCTGGCCAGAGCCTTTTCTGCTGCTTAATCGTTCTGTTAACCGCAGCCCAGCGTTCTTCACTACGCTTAAGTGCTCCCGGAGCAAATACCCGCGTGCGAGCATAGTCCAGAAGCGTCCTTTTCAGTTCCGTACGGCCAGGTTCTGCAACAAGGTCCGCCCTATGAAAGGCCGTACCCAATGCATTGGATTCCAGTAATACCGCCTGTTTCCGTGCATCAAGACGGCTTACGCTCGCAGCATAGGTAAACGCCAGGATCAATCCAAGGAGGGCGAACATTGAGGTTTGTACAATAGCGCCTCCACCTGAGTCCGCATCCTTCCAGGTATCTCGACGCGCGAATCCGACACGGAATCCCAATTCCAGTGCGAGCAGGAGAACGATGAAAAATATTAAAGCGTCAATTAAAATTGGCAACGAGTATAGAAATGATATTTCCATCTTTATCTCCGCTGGAGCTTGCCTATTAAACTCCTCAGTTTATGATTATGGCATGGACACGGACATAGTTGTAACCAACGATTCTGATTTGGTACCTCCCTGTTTCCGTGGCTTGCCCTACTCGGCCACACAAAAGACCCATTATGCTGGCCATCCAGAGCGTGTGACTGTCCGGTGTGGAGCAACTGCAGTCAATTACTGAATCAATGGTTTGAACAGACTCTGAGGGTGCAGTGAATGGCTGCTGCGTACTTTGTTGCGGTCATTGTCGAATGCTGTGACGGTCTGTTCGTCAATAGCAATATGTGACAGTTGTCCTCTCTTCAATCTCTAACTCTTCGAAAACCCAAGAAATGAGCCATAATCTGGCTTGATGAGGTGGGTCAGTTTTCAGTGCAATTTAACACTCAATCGACAACTCCTGAATAGTCGTCAAAAGAATTCTCCATCTGCGGTATTTTGATGTTTCCAAATCTCAGGCTCAGGCATAATCGCGACAGTATCAAATCCTTCACCTGATGAAACCACTCTATATTTATTGCAAATGATAACCACTTTGAATACTATCTGGACTCATCCCATCACAAGGTACACTTAAAGATGAAACAAAAGCAATCACCCAAGAAAATCACCCTTTCCATCGCAATGGCGTGCCTTGCTGGGGTGAGTTTGCTATCGCAATCCGTCGCTGCAGCCCCCGGAAAAGTCATCCACGACGCCGAGTTCGCCATTCTCGAGGCGCAGAATGGTGAACAGTGGGCCAAAGATGATCAATCGATTGATGCGAAACTGGCAGTGATCCGAGAAAAGAACGGCGGCAAGCCGCCCAACATAGTCTACATCCTGCTTGATGACGTCGGTTTTGGTGAAATCGGCATGGATGAACTCAGTGTCATCCGCGGTTACAAGACCCCAAACATGAGCAAGCTGGCCAGGGAAGGCCTCAGCCTGCAACGTATGTACACCGAACCGTCCTGTACGCCGACGCGTGTGGCGATGATGACGGGGCGCTATCCAACGCGCACCGGAACGACCGAGGCCAAGGCCACCCTTGCCGGAGATGGCTTGCATGCCGAAGAGGTCACCATTGCCGAGGTACTCAGGGATGCCGGCTACTACACCTCCCATGTCGGCAAATGGCACCTGGGCGATATCGAACAGGCCTATGCCAGCAACCAGGGATTCATGCACGCCGAGTTCCCCATTCACCAGCAGGGACAACTCGCCATCATGGGCAGGGACATGGAGGATGCCGATATCATCCGTGGCGTGGATGCCAGCCGCCAGGCGCAGACCTTTACCCTCGACAAGCTCTTCACACCCGACCCGGCTCACATGGTCACCGGCGTTGAACTGCGCGATGGAAAACTCTACGAGGTGGAGATGGAGACTGGTGAAGCCTGGACGCAGAAAAAGTACAGGGAGATGAACGAACGTTATCAGAGGAATGCACTGGAGCAGCTGCGCACACTCGCCAAGCAGGAGAAGCCCTTCTTCCTGAATTACTGGCCGCTGTTCCCGCTCTCGTTCGTTCAGGAGCACAAAAACGAGTACAACACTCTCAACGGCGGCACCATGGCCGACATCCTGGTCGAGGTCGACGAGTGGATTGGCGAGATAGTCAAGGAAGTGGACAACCTCGGCATTGCAGAAAATACCATCATCATGGTCATGGGTGATAACGGCCCCTTCCTGCAGTATGCAGGCCCCACCGGACAGTCCGATCGAATCTATCGCGGTGGCAAAACCAATCACCTCGAAGGCGGCGTGCGGGTGAACGCCTGGATGCAGTGGAAGGGCGTCATCGAGCCCGGAAGTTCTGCAGAGGACATCATTCACGTCAGCGACCTGTTCACCACCTTCGCCCGCATGGGCAACGCGATGGAGGGCATTCCAAGAGACCGTGTAATCGACGGTGTGGATCAGAGCGGCGTTGTGCTACTGGGTGAAACACATGGCCGTCGTGATTACGTGCATATCTACGAAGGCCCCACACTCAAATCTGTGGTCAAAAACAAGTACAAGATGCATCTGCCGGCACCCGGCGACAATCCGATTGCAGCCTCGATCTTTGACCTCTACCGTGACTCCCGGGAGGAGCGTCCTATAGACGCCATCAAGTATGGTCCCTGGGCCGGTGGCCAGTTCGCCGGCATGGTCAAGCGACACCTGGCGTTCAAGCAGAAGTACCCGGACAGACCGCCTGTTCATGACAGGCCCTACAACGGCATCGAAAATCTCAGACCCGAAAGCAAGAAGGCCGTCGAAATATTTATGCTGGGTTTGCCCCAAAAAAAGTAGTACGTTGAACTGAATAAGAATCAACTCGACAGGTAACCTCGATGTCTCAAACTGCTGTTTCCTCCCGTTTTGCATGGATCCTGATCGGCCTGTCACTGGCTGCAGGGCTCTTTGGCGTGGCGCTGTTCACCGAGCTGGGTCAACTCCTGAATCTTCCCGGCGCCGGGCGCTAATTTTCGCTTCTGACGGCATCTGACTAGATTTTCCTGAGCGAAGCACAAGTGGACAGACTGATCTATGCAGGCCGCGAGCGGCTACACAGTAATCCGGACTATCAGCGTTTCCCGAGGGACCATGGGGCGCTCGCACATAGAATAGTTTGGAGGATGAGCTTTGATATCCCGCTTGCGAAATGCATCTCTGTTGGCGTTGATTTGCATCATCCAGGCTGCGCACGGTCGATGAGATACACTGGCAGCTTCTACATCTGCTCAGAATAGTACAGTGGGAGCGGTCTTCTGACCGCGAATGAATTGCGATTGCAGGTTATGCAGGTCTTCTTGAGAAGATATTTTACCCCTATCGCTCACGGATTCAGCGGCTGCAGGCGTCTGTTATGGCTGTGTTCAACCCCGGTCTGCAGATATCCAAGATAGTTGCTGCGCGCTGCTTCCATTGCTGTGACCAGTTCCCCGGCATTCCAACCATCATCGTTATTTTCGCTAAATGCAGTTATGAAATTTCGCGTCTGCCGGCGGCCAGGATCATCTCCAAACTCCTCTATAAATTGCCCCAGACGCGCCGGACGTTGCATCAACTGCAGCCGGTCCAGCCACTGCATCAGGGCCACCATGGTGTCATCAAGCTCTCCTTTTCGGGCTATTGCTACAAAGTGTTTGAAGCCGGTCGCTTCACTGTTGACGCGCGCCGCCTTACGTTTTTTCCATGCCGGATAGAGAAGGAGTTTCGACAGCAACAACAATGCAATGAGAGCAACTGCCAACAACGCCAGATAGCTCCAGTGCAGGCGCCTCCCCGCATCAATTACAACAACTGAACCATCGCCACTCCCGTCTGCGACTCTGTCGACACTCAGAACAACCCCTTCCAAAGTTTCAGTGTGCAGCTTTTGATGTTTGATATCCCACCAGCTGATGGTGATAGCGGGGATCTGGTACTCTCCCGCCCTGGCCGGGACATAGGTAAAGGTCTCTACACGCTTTCCATATTCGAGTGTGCCGCGATTGATCTCATCCGCAACATCAGGCTCTCCCGGGTAGATGGCTAGATTTGCGACAGTTTCCGGCTTCAACGGAGCAAAGGCCATGCCGGAGACATTAGCCGCCTTGAAGCTGATGGTGCGCTTGATGCCATCACCGGCACGCAACGTGGACTGATCCGGCTCCCAGCTCTGAATGGCCGTTAACTCCGTGGTGCTGATAACTCCCTGTATCTGCTCTGCGCCCGGCGGCACATCCACTGTAAACTCCAACGCTGCCGTCTTCAGCGAAATGCCCTGCTCACTGGTTTCGGCGCCAAAGGTTTTGACCTTTACCTCGAGCTCAGTCTGCTGGATTTTGAAATCACCACCACGCTGCGGAAACAGCAGCCACTCATAACGCTGTCCAGTATAGCTGTCGCCCGAGATGGTTTCGCTGAGCCGGGTTCCCTGACTTTCCACCCGCAGCAGATAGGCACCCGGCACGTCAAACTCCGGCAGCCGCCTGCTGTCTGCCCAACCATCAAGCGCCAAAGTATCCAGCTGCAGAGTCACCTGCTGTCCGACCCAGATGTTGCTGTCCGGTGTAATGGCAATGCGGACGATGACGGGGTCTTCGGCGTGGACTTGTAATGGCAGTAGCAGAACGAGGCATACCAGCCACCAAATCAACGGCGATACTCTTCTATCGAATGCAGCTCTCAGATCGACGAGACATGAAGAAATTTTAATCTCTCGCGGAGACGCAAAGCCCGCCAGAAAAAAACCCCTGCCTCTTTGCGTCTTAGCGAGAACCATGATAAATATTTGATTCATATATAAAGATGTTGGTCACTCAAGGAAGTAGTTTCCACTACTTAGAATCCATTTTGGTGGGAGGAATTTCAGGTGGCTTAACCGGATTCGCCTGCTGGTAAGCAAACTTGGACCTGAGAAAATCTCCGGGTTTAGTCTGAACTTTTCGCAGCCAGATATCCTGCATGCTGTCGTCGTCAAGACCCTCACCTTCTGCCGGCTGCTGCTCCTTGTTCTTCTGCGCACCCTTGTCAAAACGGAATCCCTTGTCTGCCGCCATTTTCCCCCCGGTCATGTCCGCACCGTCATGGTGGATGCGCTTTTGTCGCTCCTGCGCAATCTTGCGGTTGCTCAATGCTGCCTGCCAGTCTGGTCTCTGCTGCAATGCGGCATCATAGCGTTCGATAGCGGCATCGTATTTACCAGACATGACCAGAGCATTTCCCTGGTTGAATGCGGCTTCGACACCTGGCAGACCGGCATAGATTCCGGCCGCCTGTTTAAATTCTCCAGCCCTGTACGAGGCCGCTGCCTGCCAGTCAGGGGTGCGGAAACGCCTGGCCGCCGCAGCGGCATCGCCCTTACGCAACAGCCTTTGCGCCTGTTGATCGGCAGTACGCAAGAATCCGGATGCCGCGCCTTGCCCCGCCGTTCCAAACCACCACCAGATGGCAATCAGCAGCAGCACAGCACTCAAGGCGGCTGCAAGTTGGAATACCGATTTCTGCGTCACTCCCATCCCGGACTCCAGCCCCGCAAGCCCCAGAACATCAGGAGAAGCAATATCAAGGGTGTGAGCAGATATCCATCATCTTTCCAGCGTTGGGTCTCATTGGTAATTCTGGCGGCGTCAGATGCCGCTCTGGTATTGATGACCTGCACGTCTGTTGCATCCGGGGTCAATAACTGCAATCTGGCGCCGAGCAGCCTCGCCCCCTGCGCGACGCCTGTCTGTGCTGCAGTCTCCTCGTTGGCCACGGCCGCCAGTATCTGCAGCGGCAATTTATAATCCAGATTCGCCAGTTTTTCCAGCTGTGCAGGTGCGACGCTGTCGGTAATAATCACCACCGAACCACTGACATCCTGTCTCCTCAACTGCTGTTCAGCCAGCAGCAAGGCCTGGTCCAGCGCATCACCCTGCGTTGGCATCACTTCAGGCTCCAGTGCTGCCGCCAGCTGTTCCACAACCCTGACATCGGTCGTGGCCGGAACCACCAGGTGGGAGCTTCCAGCATAGGCAATCAGTCCAGCGGGGGCATCTGTGCGCAGGCTCAAAAGATCATGCAGCTTGTGACGGGCACGCTGCAAACGTGAAGGCAGAAGATCCGTCGCCTGCATGGAAGGAGTGATCTTCATGACGATCATCAGGGCAGCCTGCTGTTCGGCAAAAGGGGCCGGCTCCCTGCGCCAGCTGGGACCGGAGAGCGCCAGTGATGATCACGCCCACGATTACCAGCATCACATCCGGATTTAAACGGCGTTTGGCATCGGGTGCAATGAGCAGGTGGGGCAATAGATGGGGAGCAATGAAGCGGCTCAGAGAGTTCATCGGGTTGCCGCGCACCAGTTTCATCCAGGCAATCAGCNCCAGCGGAAGCAATGCGAACAGCCACAGCGGGCGGATGAAATGGAATTGGGAGAACAAATCGNTCACCGCGCAGCCCCCGNATTATCCAGGCCTGCCCTGCGCCAGCGGCGACTGCTGCGCCACGCCATNAGCAGGTGATAGATTAGCGCTGCAATCAAGNCGATACCCAACNGCCAGTGAAACAGATCACGGCGCGGGCGCCAGGTAACGGTCTCGACCTTACGGGTTTCGAGTTGATCCAGGGTGTCATAGACGCCTTCCAGGGATTCCCTGTCCTGGGCAAAATAGTAGTTGCCTCCTGTCGTATCAGCTACCGCCTTCAGGGCTTCCTCATCCAGCGCCTCTTCACCCACGGATTCCGGATCGCCAATTGCCACGGCATGAATCACTATGCCTTTCTCTGCTGCTATGACAGCCGCTTCCGCCGGCGGCACATCGCTGCCGGTATCATTGCCATCGGTGAGTACAATCATGACACGCTGCTCGAGTTTGCTGCGCTCAAACAGGGTGATGCCCAGCCCGATGGCATCTCCAAATGCTGTTTTTGGGCCAGCCATGCGCGGAGCAGTCTCCTGCAGCAATTGGCGCACGACATTGAGATCCTGCGTAAAAGGCGCCTGCACAAAGGCCGCATTGCCAAAGATGAGCAGTCCAACCCGGTCACCCTTGCGGCGTTTGAGAAAATCGTCCAGCACCTGTTTGACAGCTGTGAGCCGATCGATCCTGCTGCCGTCCGCTGCGGTAAAATCCTCTGCTTCCATGGAACCCGACAGATCCACTGCCAACAACAGGTCACGGGTTGGCATCTCTTTGACCACAGGTGGTTCCAGCCACTGGGGTCGCGCCAGTGCGGCTACGGCAAGCACCCACACCAGCACAAACAGCATCGCCTGAAATATGCTTCTACGGCGTATCGTGGCGCCGCTTTCCGGTTTTAGACCCAGGTGTTCGGCCAGGTGCTGAAAACCGGGCAAGCGCACCGCCGGACGCGCCTGCGACCAGGCGGGGAGTAGCCAGCGTATCAGAATCGGCAGGGGCAGCAGCAGGAATGCCCAGCTATTGGCAAAAGTCAGCATCACCTATTCATCCTGTCGGTGGACCTTGATCCAGTGTTGAACGGAATTGAGAATCTCATTCAACTCCTGATCCGACAGATTGGCGCCCGTTTGCGGTTGCCAGGATATATTGCCAATAATGGCCGCGGTGCCCTGAGAGAAATCATGCGTTCGACCGCTGCGATCCAGAAAGGCGAGCCACTCACCACCGCTGAGTTCAGCCACCTCTCCCCTGGGATAGGCGCTAAGAGCTGTGCGCTTCAGTAGCGTCGCCACTTCAGCCAATGCAGAGCCACGGGTTTGCGCCGACTGTAACCCGGGCTCGATCTGTTTCAATAGCGCCAGCGCTTCACGGCGATAGGCGTTGCGTCTGTAGCGAATCCACAAACGCAGGACGATTGCCGTCATCCATACCAACAGCAGGACCAACAGGATCCAGAACCCTGTTGCAGGCGGCCACCAGGAGATAGCGGCAGGCTCAACGATGTCGTGCAGATTATCCAGTGAGTAGGGATCAGTCGCCATCATGTTCGCCTGACGCCTAACAATTTCTGTAGCTGTGGCGCCACCTCCTCGCCCGTGCTCAACGGCAGCATGGGTACGCCGATCTCTTCACGCCAGGCCAGCAGTGAGGCGATGCGGCCACTGGTAAAAGTTTCCACACTTTGGCGTATGCTCTCTTTCCCCAGGGATAGCTGAGCCTGCAAGCGTCCATCCGTGATGACCAGATCGTCGCTGCCCGGCAGGTTGGTGGCGCTGGGGTCATAAACCAGCACTCCAAGCACATCATTGTGCACCGCCAGCTGCTTGAGCATTTTTTTTGTTGCTTCATCAGCGCCAAAAAAATCACTGATGACCACGACGAGGCTGTCATGTCCGGCCAGCCGCAGAGCAGATTCCAGCGCCTCGTTGAGCATCGTTTCATTGGGCTCGACATCGGCATCCGCCCTCATCGCCTGGTTGAAGCGGGTGATGCTGTTGAGAATATGCATCACCGCTTCCCGGCTGCGCCGCGGGCGTATCTCGTGTATTTGCCGGTCATCAAATACCAGCGCCCCGATACGATCGCCAACCGACAGCACCCGCCAGGCGCTCAGCGCGGCGGCTTCGGCCGCAATCACGGATTTCATATAGAACTGCGTGCCGAAGAACATCTCGATGCGCTGATCCACCAGCATCAGCACCGGCCGGTCACGCTCCTCGGTATAGACACGGCAATGGGGCTGGCGCGTGCGAGCGGTGACTTTCCAGTCGATGCTGCGTACGTCATCTCCCGGGCGGTAGTGACGGATCTCTTCGAAGTTCAGGCCTCGTCCACGCACCCGCGAAGCGTAGCGCCCATTGAGAATACTGTGCACCGGCTGGCTGGGCAGAAAAGAGAAGTCTTTTGCCTTGTATTGCAGTGCAGTCAGCCTGGAGAGATCAACATAGATCCTGCCGTCCAGCTCCTCTTTGGCTGGATGGAGAGATGGGAATATCGATTCGTGCGCCACGACCGCTCTCAGGCTACTGCGACAAGCTTCACAATCTCGTCGATTACCTGATCGGCGGATATACCATCGGCATTGGCTTCATAGCTCAGAATCAACCGATGGCGCAGACAGTCATGAACGACGGCACGGATATCATCCGGTGAAACTGCACGCTGTTCATACATCCAGGCGTGGGTGCGTGAAACCTGGTCCAGCGCCAGCGAAGCCCTGGGGCTGCCGCCAACCTGTATCCAGCGAGCCAGCTCCTCACTGAATTCTGCCGGGCGGCGCGTGGCGGCAACCAGGGCCACGATGTACTTCTCCATGGCATCGGCTACCTCGATGCTCTGAATCTCCGAGCGGGCATCGAACACCGCCTGCTGCGGAATGGGTTGCTGCGCCTGCTTGGCCTCGTCGCCTCTCTCCTGCCGCACCAGGCGAATGATAGCCTGCTCGGATGCATCATCCGGATAGGTGATATTGATATGCATGAGGAAACGATCCATCTGTGCTTCCGGCAAAGGGTAGGTGCCCTCCTGCTCGATGGGGTTCTGAGTGGCCATCACCATGAACAGGTCGGCCATCTTGTGCGTGGCGCCGGCGACCGTCACCTGACGCTCCTCCATCGCCTCTAACAGGGCTGACTGAACCTTGGCCGGCGCGCGGTTGATCTCATCTGCCAGCACCAGGTTGGCAAAAATGGGGCCTGGCTGAAATTCAAAGCGGTTGGCCGCATCCTCTCCCAGGTAGATCTCGGCACCGGTGATATCAGCGGGCAGGAGATCCGGCGTGAACTGGATGCGCGAGAAATCCGCCTCCAGATTATCCGCCAACGCCTTGATGGCGCGGGTCTTCGCCAGACCGGGCAGGCCCTCAACCAGCAGGTTGCCGTTGGCCAACAGGCCCATCAACAGGCGTTCCACCACCTGCTCCTGGCCAATAATGGAACGCGACATGCGTTCCTTGAGGTTGTTGATCGAATCGAGTGCGGTCACATCAATACCTTATCTGAAATAATTCATCACATTTTTATAGAATACTATCAGATACAATAAACCTCCACTTCCAATTCAGGATTCTCGATGAGTGACAAGCAGGTAAAACAATACCAATACCCAGGCAACGAGATCGATGTCCAGTGGGACAGTCGACTGTGTATCCATATCTCCGAGTGCGGCAATGCCAAAGGTGAGCTGTTTGTAATGGGACGTGATCCCTGGTGCACTCCGGACATCAGCTCCAAAGAGGAGGTGCGCGAGATCGTCGGACGCTGCCCGACAGGTGCCCTCTCCTACGTTGACAAGAAGGATGATCCGGAGAAGCCCGCCGACGAAAATAGCATCACAGTCTCCTGCAATGGCCCGCTCTTCGTCAGTGGAGACCTCGATCTGGAGGGAGCGCCACAGGATATGCCCGGTGTGCGATTTCGCATTGCCCTGTGTCGCTGCGGTGAATCCGCTAACAAACCTTTCTGTGACAACAGCCACCAGAAAGCAGGTTTCAGCGACTATGGATCGGTGGGAGAGGCAGGTAGCGATTCAAACAAAAAAGGAGGAAAACTCAACATCAAACCATTGCCGGATGGCCCGCTGCTCGTCAATGGAAACATGACTATTCGGGCCGGCAGCGGCCGCATCGCCTGGCAGGGCAGTGATTCGGCCCTGTGCCGCTGCGGCGCATCAAAGAACAAACCTTTTTGCGACGGCAGCCATAAGAAAGCAGGTTTCAAAAGTTAAAATCATTTCCGCGCGATGCGATTGCTCTGCTGCTGTAAGCGTGCCATACGCTCCAGTTCAGCCGCTTCATCCCTGCTCAGGTAACGCCATGGCATTGGAATGAGTCCTGGAACGCGTTGCCGGTAAAGGGTATAGGCACTCCCGTAATAGCTCAATAACTTGCGCTCCTCCAGCCGCGATCCGAACAGGAAATAGAGGCTTGCCATGCATACCGTGAGCAACAACGGTGCATTCATATCCCGGCTCCACATCAGAATCAGCGCAAAGAGATACCAGGGGTGCCGCACATAGCGATGGAGAGGAGAGATGTGCAGGTGCTCCTGGTCCTCGACACGGACTTCTCGAGCCCGCCACTGCCGAATGCCGATAAATTCGCTGCTATCATAATAGCGCATGCTCCACAGGAAGCCCGCAAAGGCAAGCAAAACCAACCCATTCGCCAGCCAACTCCAGACGCCGGACCAGCGCCATAGCACAGGGGCATCGATGGAGTAGGTCAGCCAGAGCAGAGGAAGAAGGAGTACGACGGCGATAGCGTTGAACACAAGTCTGTAAGCTGGCAACCAGTGAGGCCAGTGGCGCTCCACCCATCGCTTGACCATCAGTGACGCCAACAGGGAGTGCAGCAGGAAGTAGGTCATCCAGCCCAGCGCGAGGGCTATGAGCAAAGTCATCGGGCAGAAGGTATACAGAGCGGTATTACTACGCCGTACCCTGGCCGTACTCTTCCAGAAAGAATACTTCAGGGGGTTCCAGAACCCCGGCAGCATCCATCGTCTCTTTTAAATCCGGGTTAGCCATAAATGCGCGTGCGTTATCCAGGTTGTCCCACTCAAACAGCAGCCACAGATTATCAGGGTCGTCATCAGGGTGAAAAATCTGATAGGATTTCTCTCCGCTGGCTCGCCGGGTCTCATTAAAGTCATCGAAAGCAGCTTTCCAGGTCGCATAATCACGGGTTTTGTGTCGTATTAGAAGATATGCCATGGTTTTCCCCCTCAAGTATTTCGATATTACCAAACGTCTTCAATTGAAAGATCATTAGCAACTATTCAGTACCACCTGGATCGCCACTGATTGCGGTCATATCTTCCGGAAAACGCCGTAAATACATCCCTGTAGGCTCGAGTCGGCATCCCTGCCTCCTACGTTTCCTGAAGATACACCCGCAATCTGTGACTTGGTTGGTAAATTTAACAAGAAGCTGAATAGTTACGATCATTATAGCCTTCCAGGGTTGCCAGCCATTCGGGCATACAATCTGTTATTGCATGCTTCAAATCAGCCAACTCCTCTGTCTGACCACTTCATCTCGCGGCCAGAAGGCCGCTCCCACAGGAAGTGCAGATAGCAAACGCAGGAATGCTCATCTGACCACGATTGAAAAAAGATGCAGGGCTATTTCATGCTCATATCAACATTTAACAAAGACAGAGCCTAAATATTTGTTCCCACGCTCATCGTGGGAACAACTCGCGACTTTACTTCATCAACGCAGCATGTGCTGCGGCAAGTCTTGCGACAGGAACTCTTGGGGCCGAACAGGAGACGTAGTTCAATCCGGCCTTTTGGCAGAACTTGATTGAAGCCGGATGTCCGCCGTGCTCTCCGCAGATTCCGACTTTCAGGTCCGGACGCACTTCACGCCCCCACTTGACTGCAAGCTCCATGAGTTTGCCGACGCCCTTGACATCAAGCACTTCGAAGGGGTTGTCCTGAAGTATGTCATTCTCATTGTACATCGGCAAAAACTTGTTCTCTGCATCTTCGCGCGAGAATGAGAAAGTCGCCTGAGTGAGGTCATTGGTGCCGAAGGAGAAGAAATCCGCCTCCTCTGCCAGTGAGTCTGCACGCATGCAGGCGCGTACGACCTCGATCATGGTGCCGAAGTGGAAATCTACCTCTTTGCCGACAGCTGCTTCCACATCCTTGCGAATATTGTCTGCTGATTGTTTGACATGCTTCAGCTCTTCAGCCGTACATACCTGCGGCACCATCACCTGGGGATGTATCTCGATACCCTCTTTGGCGCACTCGGCTGTTGCTTCGAGCACGGCGCGGATCTGCATCGCGTAGATTTCAGGAAAAGTGATTCCCAGACGCACACCGCGATGCCCCAACATCGGATTGGTCTCAAACAGAACTCGAACCTTCTGCAGCATGGTCTCTTTCTTTGCGATCGCCTCTTCAACCACGTGCAGTTCGATATAACCACGCATCTCTGCAGCCTCCCTGCGCGCATCTTCAGGAGAGTGCAGCAACGCCATGGTTCCGGCTAGAATATCCATTCCTGAAACTGAGCGCCGCAGATGATAGAGATTGTCGAGATCTTCCATCAGTTGACGCTCCGACGGCAGAAACTCATGGATCGGCGGATCCAGCAGGCGAATGGTTACCGGATAGGGTGACATCGCCTTGAAAAGTCCCTTGAAATCTTCGCGCTGCATCGGCAGCAGTTTATCCAGCGCAGCTTTACGCTCTTCATTGGTTTCTGCAACAATCATCTCTATCACGATCGGCAGGCGTTCAATGGAATTGAACATGCGCTCTGTACGGCACAAGCCTATTCCTCTGGCGCCGTATGTGACAGCGCGCTGCGCATCATCCGGGGTATCGGCATTCGCCATCACTAACAATTTCGCCGCATCATCCGCCCACTCCAGTAGTTTCTCCAACTCCGGGGTAAATTCCGGTTCAACCGTGGAAATCTCGCCAAGATAGACATCTCCATTGCTGCCGTCGATGGTGATCAGATCACCCTCCTTGATGACAGCATCTCCCACATAGGCTTCCCGCTTGGAGACATCCACCGAGACATCTTCTGCTCCGGCAACGCAGGGTTTTCCCATGCTCCGAGCCACAACCGCTGCGTGCGATGTTTTGCCGCCGCGGCTAGTCAAGATCCCTTCTGACGCAAAGAATCCGTGGATATCTTCCGGCTTGGTCTCTTCACGCAGCAGAATCACCCGCTGGCCGCCGTCACGGCCAAGCGTTTCGGCGCGATCGGCATCGAAGACCGCATGACCACAGGCAGCACCAGGGGATGCCGGCAAACCCTGCGCCAATGGCATGGTCTTGTTGGCGGGATCCAACTGGGGGTAGAGCATCTGTTCAAGAATGGCTGGCTCGACACGCAGCAGCGCCTCATCCCTGGTGATCAGCCCCTCCTGCTCCATCTCCACCGAGGTACGCACCATGGCGGCGGCGTTCATCTTGCCGTTGCGGGTCTGCAGACAGTAGAGGACTCCTCTCTCAATGGTAAATTCAAAATCCTGGACTTCGCAGTAGTGCTCTTCAAGGTTCTGGCGCAGCTGCTCAAGCTGACGCGCCATCTCCGGCATCTCGTTGGCCAACTCTGCAATCTGCTTGGGTGTGCGAATACCGGCTACGACATCTTCACCCTGCGCATTGACCAGGTATTCACCAAACAGCTTGTTGCTGCCGGTGCCGGGGTTGCGGGTAAAGGCAACGCCAGTACCCGAGTCGTCTCCACGGTTGCCAAACACCATGGTGCAGATGTTGACTGCGGTGCCGTTCGCCATATCCGGAGTGATGTTAAACTCCCGCCGGTAATCAACAGCTCGCTTTCCAGACCAGGAGTTGAACACTGCCTTGATCGAAATCTCAAGCTGCTCGTAGGGATCCTGAGGGAAAGGACGGCCGGTCTGCTCCTCGATTACTTTTAGGAAACGCTCACTCACCTCCTTGAGGTTATCTGCAGAGAGTCCAACATCCTCCCGCACATGCGCATCCTGTTTAACCGCATCAAACTCCTTGTCAAAAAATTCATCGTCGATGTCCAGGGCAACCTTGCCGAACAGCTGGATAAAGCGTCGATAGGCATCATAGCCAAAGCGGGCGTCACCGGTCTGTTCGATCTCACCCTGCAGGGTTTCAGAATTCAGGCCGAGATTGAGAATGGTGTCCATCATGCCGGGCATGGAGAGCGCGGAACCACTGCGCACTGAAACCAGCAATGGATTTTTTTCATCACCAAAACCTTTGCCGGTGGCTTTCTCCACAGC
>JGI24023J19991_10001248_pt1 | contig 19748 bp, 19 predicted proteins | sample Cruoilmetagenom1_FD_19991 | JGI IMG/M metagenome (IMG submission 19991) | reverse complement strand
GTTACTAATGATATATAACCTAGATTGCCACCAATATAAAATATAATTGCAACAAATAAAAAAACAAATGGAATATCAACAAGAGTAGCCACCGTTGCAGAAGTAAAAAATTCTCTAACAGATTCAAAAGATTGTAATCTACTAACAAATAACCCTGTAGAAGCTGGTTTTTCATCAAGCTTAATATTTAATAACTGATCAAATATTATACTTGACATTCGAACATCTGCTCTTGTAGATGCCTGCTCTAAAAAATAAGAACGAATCAATTTTAAAATTAAATCAAATATAATAATCAAAGAAATTCCAACAACTAATACTATTAGTGTATCTACAGCTTTATTTGGTAAAACCCTATCATAAACATTCATAGTAAAAAGAGGTATAAAGATAACAAATATATTAATAAATACAGCACTTATAAGTACTAAACCATATATCTCCATGTTTTTTTTCATAACATTCCAAAACCATTTTTTAGGTTCTTCTACAATAACTTCTCTATCTATTCGTTTTTCAAAATTATAAGCTGGTTTTATTAAAATGATATTTTTACTAGCATCTGCACTATTAGTTTTTTGAGATAATTCAAAAATATCAATCCACACTTCCCCTAAACTAATCTCTGGGAAAACAACTAAAGCCTTATCTTTTTTTAAATCTATTTCAAGCAATACACATGATTTATTATCACTTAAAAGTAAAATTGCGGGTAAAGCTAATTTATCAAGTTTTTTAATTTCTTGTTTTATTGGTTTTGAGATAAGTCCTATTCTTTTAGCAGCTATTTTAAACATGGAAGGAGTCATTACCGTACCATATATAGGCAAACCCACTGTTAGAGACTCTTTTGAAGCAGGTCTTTCATAGTATTTTGAGAGAAAAAGTAAAGACTCTAGTAAAGTATCAACTTCCCTAGAGTCTAAAATTTTATTAAAATCTTCATTTAATATATTTTCATTTTCTTCATTATTCAAGATATATCCTTTTATTTAGAATATACCTTATTCTAAAGATTTCTGTAATTCACTTAGCTCATCTTCTTTTTTCATTGGTTTAGCATCTATACTAGCTTCTTTTACAACACTACAAGGTGTATTAGGTTGTGTTATAATAGTATCTTGTAAATTTGATGTTAATGACAACATAGTATAGTAAAGTCCTAATAACCTAACCTCTTCATCAATTAATTGAATTTTAGCACCATAAAGATCAGATTCAATATCTAAAACATCCACAAAAGTTCTACTTCCTGCTTCAAACTGATCTTTATATATTTTCAATAAATCTTCATTTGCTGAAACATATCCTTGTAATTGTTCTATTTTATCTTTTGATATTTTGTATGAATTATATGCTGAAGTAGCTTCATCAACAACTAAGTCACTTTTGCTAGCTAAAATTTTTGTAGATTCTTTTAAAAATAATTTTTCTCTTAAATTAGACTGTTCATCTTTTCCACCAGTATAAAAATTATAATTTAAAACAACACCTGCACTATATATTTTCTTTTCTGTATTTGATGTAATATAATCATCATCCCATGTACCATTTAAATTAAANTTTAAAGTTGGTAAATATTTAGATCCTTCTTGATTTACAATAGCTCGCTGTTCTTGTATTTTTGCTCGTTGTGCTAAAACAGTATTNTTTTTTGCTAATACATCATTTATAAANGTATCTATTTCACTTGGAAGAACTGACTCATTTACAACAGGTGCACAAACACTATCTTTAATCTCTTTACCAACAACTCTTTTAAAACTATTCTTAGCAATTTGTTCATTATCTAATTCTTCAATAAAATTCTTTTTTGCTAAATGAAGTCTTGCTGTTACTTCAGCTGTATTAAGTGTATCACCACTTATCTCTTCTCCCTCTTTTGCAGTTTCAAGATATATTTCATGTATTTTAATATTCTTTTCTGATACTTTTAATCTTTTATCATATTTTACTAAATCTAAATAAGCAGTAGTTCCACTTAACACAACTTTTTCAACTGTTGCACTATTTGTTAACATATTATTATCGTATCTATATTTAGCCTCTTCAACTAAAGCAGGAGTAAATCCTCCATCATAAATTAATTGATCAAAATTTATCTGTCCATCTAGTCCCTCTTGAGATTCATCTTGCCAATTTCTAGTACCATCTAGCTTAGATTTAGTTTTTTTTGTATCAGCAACTACCTCTAAATCAACTACTGGTCTGTAATTACCATTTGCTTCTTCAATATAAGTCTTATAAGCCTCATTATTTTGTTTTATTGCTTCCACTTCTGGATTTACAACTATTAGGTTCTCTACTGCGTCATTCAAAGTTGTTGCATTCAAAACACAACTAGACAACAACAGTGTTGCTAAAACTTTTGATAATCTTAATCTATTCATACTAACTCCTTTTTTATTTAGAATATAATATACTAAAAAAGTTTAATATTATATTAAAATAACTTTTTTTTTTATATTTTTCATTTTTTCATATAATATTAAACTTTTTTAGTATAATATTAGATAAAAAAGGTATTTATATGAAAAATTCTCTCAAAAATATTTTAAAAGTTGTCCGTGTATTATATATAGATGATAAGAATAATGTACCTAAAACAATACAAAATACTTTAAAAATAGTTTTTAAACATATCTTTTATACAAATAATTTTAGTGAAGCAATGAATATATATAATGAGAAACATCCTGATATTATTATTAGTGAAGTCTATACAAATGATAATAATGGCTCCATACTTCCATTATTACATGAAATTAGAGAGTATAATCCGTTAATACCTATTATCATCACTGCTTCTCATAAGGAAGAAGAGATACTCTTTGATGCTATAAGATTACAACCAATTGATTTTTTAGTCAAACCACTTGAAGTAAATAGTTTTATTTACCCTTTAAATAAAGCTGCACAATCTATATTACGTCATGGAAATATCATTGTTCCACTTAATAAAGAATCTAGATATAACTATATAAACAAAACAATTCAGCAAAATACACAAACCATTTCACTTACAAAAAATGAATCAAGGCTATTAGAATTTCTAATTTCAAATGATAAAAAAACTTTATCAAAAGAAGAGATAGAGTTTTATATATGGGGAGAAGAGTATGTAAGTGAATCTGCTTTTAAATCTTTACTCAAAAGATTAAGAGATAAAATTGGAAACAATATTATTAAAAATAGTCCTGGTCTTGGTTACTCACTAAAATCTCACTAAATATAATAAAACAAAAAGCCTCATATATTTAAATATATGAGGCTTTTTTATAAATATAAGTTTTATTAAACTATATCTACATCAATATTTTCATCAATCAATAATTGTAAAGATGTATCAGAAGCACCTGTGTATGCAACGTATCCATCCGCATCAGGTGAACCGTTACCAACAGCAACCCAATCACTAGAAAGGTCGACTTTATCACCATCATTACTGTCTGCAGTGATTTTTAATGTTTTATCATCATCTGTCATTGCTAAGAAATCCTCAACTGATAGATTTGATAAGATATGAGTTCCTTCTGATAAATTAATTTCATCTAATGAATCAGGATTTGAAACACTATCTCCATTTTCATTTTCAAAATCATTTGATTGGTCTAATAATGTAGCCATATCAATTTCACCTTGTGAACTAGTATCAAAAGTTAGTACCTCTTGCTCTTGAGTTGTAATCGTAAAATCATCTATTGACCAATATTCTATAATAGATGTATTAGATGAAGTAAGTTCTATATTTAACTGACCATCATCAGGAACTTCTGTTGTAAATGCTATATGTAAATCACCATTTCCATTAGGACTATAAGTATAAGTTGATGATGTATCTCCATTTGAAACCGTTACTTCAAATGTGTCATTTCCTTCCCAATTTGAATTAGCAAAAGGTAACCAATTTGCACCATAATTTAAGTCAAATTCTATACTTACAGTTTCACCAGCTTGTGATGATAAATCAAATGTATTAGAAGCAACAACATTATCATGATTAATATTTCCTAAAACACCTCCTGTCTCAGAGATACCAAGATTCGATAAATGCCAACCCTCATTATTGAAATGTCCATCAAAAGTTTGACTAAATAAAGTTGTTGCAGGTATAGTAGTAACTACACCAGTTATATCATTAACTGTTACATTTACCATATGAGCCGCACTGTAATCATCTCCATCGTTATACTGAACAAGAATATCTAATTGATGATTTGGTTGTTCAAAATCAATATTCGCACCTTCTTTTACTCGAAGTTCAAATACTCCATTATTTTCAACAACTTCCACTAATGTAGCATCACTACCAGTAATACTAAAGCCACTAACTGCAGGTGTACCATCTACGTCATCTACACTTAAGATACCTAATAATTCACCTGCTTGTGTTTCATTAATACCTGTTTCATTAATAGCTTCATAAGTTAACTCTGGAGCATCATTTTGTCCTATTACATTAATAACAACCTGTTTTGTTAGTGAACCATCTTCACTTGTAACATTAAAAGATTCTTGAACAGTTTCCCCTTCTCCCAAAGCTTGAACTGCTTCTGCTCTTGCACCACTTGCAGCCAAAACATATGTCCAGTTTCCATTTGTATCAATAACAAAGTCACCATATGTTCCTGTTATACTATCTGCTTGAACTTCACTTTCTCCTACATCTGTATCTTCAATTTCAACTTTTCCACTCACTGTAAGAATTAAATCTTCTACTACGCTTCCACTATCAACTGTCATTGTTGGAACATCATTCGTTCCTGTTATAGTTACTGTTGCCCAAGCAGTCTCACTTAGAGAAGTTTCATTTAATCCATCTGTTCCATTAAATCCTTCTAAGTCATTTACTACATATTGGAATTTTATATCTAAAGTTACTCCAGCAGGTAATCCTTCAAAGTCACCACTTAGTGTAAAATTATCTCCATCAACTTGAATCGATAGATTTTTAATATCATCAAGAGTCACCTCGTCTGAGCCAACAACTCTTAATGCTACTAATGCCTGATTTTGAGTTGTTTCTGTATTCGTACTTCCAACAAGAACAGGAATAACAGAATAACTCACTCCTCCAATCTCTATCTGACTTCCAGTATTTTCAGGAAGTCCTGTAATTACATACTCATGAGAGTTATTTACATCATCATCAGCCACAATAAATGAACCTGTAAGTACTGTAGTAGTTCCATTTAATGCATTTCCATCCATATCTACATTAATTGTTTCATTACCTACCACAGTAACATCAGTTACAACTGGTTGGTCATTTGTCCCAGTAATTGTCAAAGTTACAGTTTTTGGTTCTGAAGTATTATTCTCTTCACTTCCTGTTGAACTATCTGTTGCAGTGTATTGAAATGTAACTGTTGCAGTTTCACCCGCAGCTAAAGGATTAAAATCACCCTCAATTGTATATGTACCATCACTATTTACTACTACACTATAATCAGTGATTAAAGGATTATCTATACTTTCTACTCCATCTTGTGAATATGTATGTGTATCATTTACATCATCATCTGTTGCTGTTGCCAAGCTACTATTAAATGTAGTTAAAATATCCTCTTGTGTATCATCTACACCCAATACATCTGTAGAATCATGTGATTCACTTATTGTATTTGATATATCTTGTACTATTGGCTGATCATTTGTTCCAGTAATTGTCAAAGTTACAGTTTTTGGTTCTGATAATGAACTTTCATTTATCCCATCTGTACCATCAAAACCTCTTGTGTCATCTGCATAATATTGAAATGTTACAGTTGCAGTTTCACCAGCTGCCAGTGCAGAAAAATCACCATCTATAGTATAGTTCCAACTTCCATCAAGATTTTGAACTGTACCTACAGTAATATCATCAGCAGTTACAACAGTAGTTCCAGAAATCTCTACTATATTATTGTTTTGATCATCTTGAAGCACATGAAAAGTATGCAATCCATCATTCATAACATCATCATCTGCAACACTCAATACACCTGTAAAGAAATTAGTTGATTCATCTTGTGTATCATCAATGCCTAATATATCTTCACTATCATATGTTTCATAAAAAACTATACTTGAAAAAGAGGCAGTACCTACAGTTTCAACATTGATTAATTTACCACCAGAAATATAATTTATATTTAGTGCAGAATCAAGTACAGTATCTCCAGAATTCATTACTCCAAAAGTTAATGTATGAACACCACTTGTATCAAATAAATGAGATAAAACTGTATTTCCATTAACATCTGTGTCTAAACTATCTTCTAATGTAAATAAATTCCCATCAATAACTACAAATGAAAAATCATTAAAACTACCTGTACCCCAATCATTATCTAAAAAATCCCAATTAAAACTAACTTGTTCATTAGCCTCTGTTTGAATAGTAAACTTAATAGCTGAACCATCCGTTGGAAAAGAACCATCATTTGATATACCCATTTCTGCCAAAGACTCTACTGTCGACAATGTTGCACCTTCTGCAACTAAACTCCATAAATCAGGACCATTTACATTTATAGCTTCAACAACTGGTATATCATTTGTCCCTGTTACAGCAAAAGAAACTGTTGCTGGTACACTTGATAATCCCCCCGCATCAGTTGCTATATAGTCAAATGTAACAGTAGCTATCTCACCATCAGATAAATCATTAAAATTACCACTTATTGTGTATGTCCCATCTGGATTTACTATAGCTGTTACAGAATCATCTAAAAGAGTAATAACACCATTTGTATCAGTTACACTTAAAGTTCCTGCCACCATACTAAAAGTATGTGTATCCCCAAAATTTGGATCAGTCGCTGTAAGCTGTCCTGTAATAATATTTAAATCACCGGCTGCTTCAACACCTTGAATCTCATTTTGTACTAAAAATACATCTGAAACAACTGGTTGTTCATTTGCTTCAATACCCACACCAAGTGCATTAATACCACCATCAGAACGTAATTGATCACTATCATCTGCTGCACTTCTATTTGGATCAATATTTGGATTATCCTCTGCAAATGATCGACCCTGAGTAATAGCACCACCAGCTGCAGTTGCATCCAATGCACCTAATAAATCACCCATATTTGATACAAGCATCTCTTCACCATTAATCTCTAAAAGTAGCTGAGTAATAACATCCCCAGCCTCATATAAAGAAGATAATCCTTCAAGAACAACATCATATGTTGAACCATCACTATTTGTAACTTGTAGTATAACATCAGACTGGTTTTCAGCAATTAGCACTTGGTACGAACTACCTTCATCAACAGACACCTGTATCTTATCACCAGAAGTTACTTTAACAACCCCTGCTTCAACAAGATTTTGAATTTCACCGTTACTTATTTTTACATTTAACATGACTAAACTCCTTATATTTGTTTGTAATTTAATTATAACAAAAGGTAAGTTACTTAAAAGTTTCTTTTTGAAAAATTATTAGTAATTTTTCAAATTAAGCTGGAAGGTTAAATTTTTGTACTGAATACTCCCCCTCTTCATCAAAAAAACAATAATATAAAAAGTCTTTTTTTATAGGTAACCCAGCTAAATAACGCAAGACTATATTTGCTTGTAAAGAAGCTATATTCATTACAATAGGTCCTGTTATCCCCGCTGGTTTGTGATCTGAAATATTAAATACACTATTAAAAGAAGATTTATCAAAAAAACACACTTGTCCTTGAAAAGCTTCTACACTCCCATATAACCAAGGGATATTCTTATCTTTTGAAAATTGATCTATCTTCCCTCTTACTGGTAAATTATCAGTTGCATCAATAATTAAATCATAATCTTCGTTTGTAACACTGAAAGTTTCAAAATCATAATCAAAACTATTTACCTCCACATAAGGTGATCTTTTTTTAATAAGTTTTGCTAAAACTTCACTTTTACTTTTTCCTTCATCTTCCATAGTAAAAGCAATTTGTCTATGAATATTATGAATACTCACTTCATCAAAATCAACTAAATCAATCTGCCCTATTCCTGAACTACCAAGGGCTATACCTAAGCTACTCCCTAGTCCACCACAACCTATTATTGCTATTTTTTTCTCTTGTAAACTACTTTGAGTATTTTCTCCCCAAAGTTGTATCTGTCTGTTAAAGTATTCGTTAAAGTTTTTCATATTTAATCCACTTGTTTATTTTTTCTTATTTTACCAACTTTTAACTTTTTTTGACTTAATTATGATAAAATAATATTATGACAGATTTAAATATTAAAATAGAAGAACTTATAGAAAATAAAGCAGAAGATTTCCAAATAGCAAAAATAATTAAGTGTGAAATTAAAGAATATCTAGATTCTCTTGATAGTATATATGAACAATCAAGTGGAAAAGACTTTTTTGTAAAGCATACAAAAATGATAGATGGATTTATAAAAGTTATATATAAATATCTTTTACGAAAACATTTTGGCATTTATCTTCCCATGTCAAACTATATACCTATGAGTATCATTGCATTAGGTAGTTTTGGACGAGAACAATTATGTGTTTATAGTGATATTGATATTATGATTTTATATGATGATGTAAAAGGTTTCAATATTAAACCGATTATGGAAGAGTTTATGACCCTATCATGGGATAGTGGACTTAAACTTGGTAGTCGTGTTCATGAAATAGATGAGATTGAAGAAGCTGTAAAAACAGATGTAACTATCAAAACATCTATTTTAGAATCAAGGCTTATATATGGTTCAAAACATCTATGGTACAAGTTTCAAAATAAACTTAATAATATTAGACATTTTGAACAAAAAGAGTTTGTATTAGAAAAACTACAAGAACATAAAGATAGACTTGCAAAATATCCACTTGTAATGCAACCAAACATAAAAGATGGTTATGGGGGAATGAGAGAATCTAATATGCTTTTTTGGATGGCTAATATTACCTATGGTGTTTCTAGTACAAAAGATTTAATAGGTAAATTATTTAGTGAAGATGAGTATAAAAAATATCGTATAGCATTAGAATATATCTTTATGACTAGAAATGCATTGCATTTATGTGCGAAAAAGAAACTAGATACTGTAACATTTGATATATTACCAGAACTTAGTACAAAACTTGGCTTTGAAAATAGTATACGTTTAACAAAAGATAGACAATGTATGGCAAAACTTTTTCAATCTTTGCATACAATACATGGTTTCACTTCTGTAATGATTAAAAGAATTATTAGCAGATATTTATTTGATTCAACTAACCTACAAAAGCTCTATCAAAGAAGAATCAAAAAGAATTTATATCTTTGTCACAATACACTTTATACAACATTTCATACAAAACCAAAAAAATTAAATTACCTATTAAAAGAATTAATATCTTTACCTAACTATGTTAATAATTTTGACATCTCTTATATCTATAATACATCAAAAACTATAGTAGTAGAAAAAACAAATACAGCAACAAAACATCTTGTAGCAACACTATTACAAAGAGAAAACCTTTATCCAATAATTGATTTACTTTATAAAAGTGGTTTATTAATAGAGATACTACCAACTTGGAAAAAAATTATACATCAACCTCAGTTTGATGGGTATCATAAACATCCCGTTGATATTCATAGTATTCAAACACTCTATCATATACAAAATATAACAGACCCTTTTGTAAAAAAAATGTATGAAAAGCAGAATTACAATCAAAAATATCTAGTAAAATTAGCTGCACTTTTTCATGATTGCGGTAAAGGTAGAGGAAGAGATCACCATATTGTAGGGCAAAATCTTTTTAGAAAATTTGCAAAATCTATAAATATGAATGATGAAGATATAGCAAAGGTATCAACACTTGTAAGATACCATAATATAATGTCTAAAATCGCAACAACAGAAGATATCTATTCACAGAAAACTATTTTAGCTTTTACTGGTATTATTCAAACAAAAGAGATGTTGGAATTATTATTTATTGTCACTTATGCCGACATAAACTCTGTAGATTCTAAATACTATAAAAGTTCGACAGCATCACTTTTAAAAGAACTGTATCTTCAAACAATACCTGCATATGATAATGAAGAGTTACTAAAAGTAAGTAGTAGAAGAGCAACTAAAGAAAACACTATACAAAAAAGTAAAACTTTTGAAGTATTACCAGTTATTATGAAAAAGAAAATTCTTAATATAGAATCAAATCAACTGTTTTTGAAATATAAAGCAGAAGATATTATTAAGATTGCTACTCGTGCAAAAGAGATAGGTAATTTTGATTTTAAACTTTTTACAACAGATAACTTAAAAATAAGAATAACAAGAGTTGTCCCTTTAAATCTTGGGTATTTATTAGGTAAATTACAATTTTTAAACATTAACTCTATGGGTATTTATAAACTATATGATGATAAAAAGTTTTTTGAAATTGTTTTTGATGAACATTTAGATGAAACGGATATACCTTTTGTCGAAGATATTATTAAAAACTCATTTGATATGTCAAAAACAATCAATCTCAAAAAACCAACAATAGCAAGAGATGAGATTTTTATAGATTGTGACCATACTGAAGATTTAGCACAATTTACCATCCATACAAAAGATCAAAAAGGCTTGTTTAGTTATATTGCTCATGCTTTTGATGAGTTTGGAATAGAAATAAATAGTGCAAAAATACAATCAAATAAAGGAAAAGTAAACGACCTATTATTAATCTCAAAAAATGGTAATTTATGTGAAAATAAAGACAAGCTTGTTAAATTTTTAACACAATAATATAATAACAAATGATTTAATTGTTATTGATTTTACATCACTTACTTTTTGGATTATGAGTTTATCTTTTATAGTTTTGGCATTTATTAGTAAATTTATAGCTGCATTTTTCATATATCAGAAATATTTTATGAATAATTCCATTATTGGGATGTCTATGATTTCAAGAGGTGAAGTTGAACTTATATTTGCAGAGATGGGTAGAGTAAATGGGGCTTTACCAAATGATATTTATGCTATGCTTATATTTGTGATAATTATTACAACTATTATCCCGCCTTTTTTATTAAAAAATTATTTTAAAGTGGAATGTGTATAAAATGGAAAAACAAAGATATATAAGTAGATTAGTGAATATTATAACTAGAATATTTCATTCTCTAGATACCATAAATCCAACAAATATTAAGGTTAGATATATAGGATATAAACATTTTGATACAGATGAACTTGTTGATCAATATTGTTTTGAATTTGAGAAAATGAACTCTCAATCTTTATGGTTTGAACTTCTTATGCCCACAAATAACCCATATCCCCATAAAATAGATTTAGATACTTTTTCTAAACAAGTTATTTATAAATACAATATTGAAAATATTGCACATTATATCTCAATATTTGGTTCAACAAATAGTGAGCAGTCGTGTCATTTTGAAAAAAATTATATATTTGAAATCTCTTATACTTCTCAAGATAATATGCTCAATATTGTTTATATTAATATAGATCCTGATAATTTTTTTGAATAATATTATCTTTTTTGAGATTTACTAAAATCTATTAATTCCTCACTATACACTATATCTTTTGGCAAAAGATTTAAACACTCTTCTAAAACCATAGTTGTACAATAAGCATCACTATATGCACGATGATGATTTTTATCATTAATATTGAGATGTTCTTTTAAATATTTCAAACCATATCTCTCACATTCAATTAATTTTTCAGATAAATCAATAGTACAAAGCTTTCTATTACAAAGTTCACCTAAATCATATTTTTTCATACTATCGCTGATAAATTTATAGTCAAAAGATATAGCATGAGCTACAAATATATCATCTTCTAAAAATATTTTGAACTCTTCAANTACTGTTTTTATAGTTGGTGCATCAAATGTCATTTCTGGAATAATTCCCGTTAATTCTTGTATATTTCTTGGTATTNCTCTAGTATTAACAAGTGATTCATACTTTTCTATTATTTGATTATTTTTGTATTTTATAGCACCGATTTCTATTATTTGTCCATCTTTTGCATTGCCTGCTGATGTTTCTATATCAACTATGCAAAATGTTTGATCTTCTATTTTAGTTGTTGTTGTTTTTAAAGTTACATATTCTTCTGTAAAGTTAAGAGGAAAACCATTTAAAATTAGTAGTTCTTTTTCTAACTCTACACTTTGAAAAACAGTATCACCCTTTTCTAATATGAAATTAAATTCATCAATACTTAAAGGTGCTTTTTTGAGTTTTTTTAGAAGTTTATTGAAATAATTCATTGGCTTTATTTATGAAGTTTATGATTTTTTGTTTATCTTTTTTTCCTTTAGATAATTCAACACCACTACTTACATCAACGCCATAAAAATTATAACCTTTTAGCTCTTCAAGATTATCATTTGTTAAGCCGCCTGCTATTATGAGTTTAGAACAATCTACTTCATCAAACCAATCTAAAGCAAGTCTTTTACCCTCTCCTCCATAGCTCTCTACAAAAGCATCTACTAAATAATATCTATTTTTATCAAGATTGAGTATATCTTGTTTCTCTTTGGCTCTTATAACCTCTAGATACTTAGATTGCAAATGTTTTTTAAATCTCTCATCAATATCAAAATGTGTTTGTACAATATTAAGTTGTGTTTGTCTTACTATAAAATCTATTTTTGCTGGTATTTCATTGACAAACAATCCTACACTTTGAACAAAAGGTGGTAATTGTGAAATAATATCTTTTGCTATTTCTGGTTTTATATATCTAGGAGACTTTTCATAAAATACAAATCCCAATGCATCAGCACCTGCTTCAACAGCATTGAGTGCATCTTCTAGATTTGTAATACCACAAATTTTAATTCTCATATACCCTACTTTTTCCTATATTTGTAAACTTTTTATAGCANCACTATAATCAGACGCACCATACACATAGCTTCCTGCAACTACNATATCCACCCCTGCATCTTTTAGCTCTTGAATATTTTTGTCATTTACTCCACCATCAACTTCTATTAAACAGTTTGGATTTCTTTTATTTATAAGCTCTTTTAATTTTGTAGCTTTTTCTATAACAGATGGTATAAACTTTTGACCACCAAAGCCTGGATTTACTGACATAAGAAGTACCATATCTAAATCTTCTAGTAGATACTCAATAGCTTCAGGAGGAGTATGTGGGTTTAAAGTAATAGCAGGTTTTATCCCTAAGCTTCTTATTTTTTGAATCAATCTATGTGGATGCTTTTCCTCTTCAATATGAAACGAGATATATTCAGGCTTTAATGGAGCAAATAAGTCTATAAAAAAGCTATTGTTTTCAACCATAAGATGAATATCAAGTGGTTTTGTTGCTACTCTTGCTACAGCACTTACTACAACTGGTCCAATAGTAAGATTTGGCACAAAATGTCCATCCATAACATCTACATGTACTAAATCACANCCACCATCACAAATAGCTTCTACATCTTCTTTTAACTTTCCAAAATCTGCACTTAATATACTTGGTGCTACTAACATATGAAAACCTTTTTTACTTTTTTTGGATTATATCTAAATAACAATTATTTTATCATTTCACTATATGTTGTTTTATTAAACCAGTAGTTTTGAACGATGTCAAGAAGAAGATGATTTTGATATTACAGTTTTAAATGAAGGTATGGAAGTTGTATCAAATATCTTAAAAGCATAGCATATAACAAAACATTGGAGAGAAATAAGTAACCATCAAACTTAAACAAACTTTTATATGATACCGTATATAATACCAATATGGAAAATATAGTAATTGATACAAATGTATTATTATCCGCAATTTATTCAAATAAAGGTGCTAGTCATAAATTATTATCTATAATTGATAGTGATAAATTTACAGTTAATATCTCATCAACATTGATTTATGAATATGAAGAGATATTAAAGTTAAAATCAAAACTAGAGATAAAGTATATTGATTCAATTTTAAACTATATTTGCGTCATTGGAAAAAAGAATAAAATCTTTTATCTTTGGAGACCAAAGTTAAAAGATTCAGATGATGATTTTTTATTAGAACTTGCAGTTAAATCAAATTCCATTATAGTTACACTAAATGGAAAAGATTTTAAACCAGCAAGTGAGTTTAATTTAAAAGTCATGACACCAAAAGAATTTTTACAACATATAGGAGAAATATAATGCAAACAATGAGTTTAAGAATGCCAGATTATTTAAAATTAGCAGTAAATGATGTTTGTCAAGGTGAAAAAATATCACTAAATCAATTTATCGTAAATGCGTTAAGTGAAAAAGTATCAGCTTTACAAACTGTAGATATTATAGAAAAAAAAGCATCAAAAGCATCAAAAGAAGATTTTTTATATGCTTTAAGTCAAGTTCCAAATAATGAACCATATGAAAATGATAGGCTTTAAAGACGGATTTATAACAAATACTAAGAGAGAGACACAAGAAGAAAAAGTTACCTACTTAAAAAAATACTCTATTTTTTTAAGTTTTGGTATAATTACTCTAGAGGTGTTGATTTATGTTTTATACAACCTAAACCATTATCAAACTATTTCTATTGTTATTATAGGAACATCTCTTGCTGCATTAGTTTGGACATATTTTTTAAAAGAGATTATATTAATATTAAATCAAATAAGCTCAAATGGTGCCCTTATAATACTTGTAATGTTTATTCTTTTTACAATTATTGTAAAAGTGCTTAAATCTAAAAAAAATGATGAAAAAGAATCAAATTTATAATGTAATCATAACTATTTACTATATTTTTTAAATAAAAAATATACAGCTAAAACTATACCCCCTACAACAAAAGGAACATAAGCCTTAATTTCATCAATATATGTATATACTAGCTCACCTAATGTATATGAAGCACCACCAATTACTAAAGCCCAAACTATCGTTGCTAATCCATTAAATAAGATAAACTTTTTATAATCATATTTTGTAAGTCCCATTGCAAGAGGAATTAGTGTTTTTATACCATAAATATATTTTTGAAGGAAAACACCCCAAGTTCCATATTTTCTCATTAAAAGATGAGATAATGCAATTTTTCTTTTATGTTTTTCCATCATTTTTTTTGCTTGATGTTTATTATTTCTAGCAACTGTAAATAAAAACTGATCACCAATAAAATTTGCAGTTCCAGCTACAACCATAGCAATAACAATATTTAACTCCCCACTATAAGATAAAATTCCTGCAACAACAAGTGCTACAAAGCCTCCACCAAAAGAGTATAAAAAAAGTATAATATATCCCCAATCTCGTATAAGTTCTTCCATAATTATAATACATCCTAAAATTTTAATGGATTTTAACTAAATTAGTTTTAATTTGTTATTTAATTAGCTATTAGATATAATCACAAAAAATATAATCAAGGAATAAAGTTATGATTTTTACAAAAGAAGAATTTAAAACAAAAGTTGAAGAGATACAATCACGATCTTGGTATAAAAATCCAATAGGTTTTGGAGTTGCAAGAGTAGATAGAGGACAATTAAATAAAGATAAAATATTACAAGCAACATATCCAGTTGTAAACTGGAATGAAAACTTCGGTAGTGCAGCTATATTTATGGATGCTTTTAAAACCTCTGGAGTTGAAATAGATACAACAAAAAATGAACTTGTTTTAGATATTACTGATGATTTTATTGTAAATTGTATAGAATCTTTTAGACCTTATTTACCTGAAGCAAAAGGTGAGGAACATAAAAATGTACAACTTATCTCTACTCTTTCTGTGTTACCAAAAGAGTTAGGATTAACACCTGATGATTTTAAAGTAGTATTTATTTTTGAAGATACAAACCCTGAAAGTGTAGAGTCTGCTTATTTAAAACTGTATGCACTTTCATCTGGAAAAGCTCCTCTAAGAAAAACAAATTTAAATGGTGCATTTGGACTACTTCACAATGTAGCTTGGTCAGATGGAAAACCTATCGAACTTGATTGGTTAAGAGCAAATGAACTTACATTAAAACTTACAGGAAAATACCCAAGTATTGATATGGTAGATAAATTCCCAAGATTTTTAAGTCATATTATTCCTACTGATAACACAAGAATCCTTGATACATCAAAAGTAAGATTTGGTGCGCAACTTGCAGCTGGAACTACAGTTATGCCAGGTGCAAGTTATATTAACTTCAATGCAGGAACATTAGGTCCAGTTATGGTTGAAGGTAGAATCTCTTCAAGTGCAATCGTTGGAAGTGGTAGTGATGTTGGTGGTGGAGCTTCAATTCTTGGAGTTCTATCAGGAACAGATGGAGAACCTATCACAATAGGAGAAAACTGTATGCTAGGTGCTATGTCAAGCACAGGTATGTCAATAGGAGATGGTAGTTTTGTTGAAATGGGAACAGTAATACATGAAAGTATGCCATTTTTTATAGAAGAAAAACAATTAAATTTAATTAATGAAGTAAATAAAGACAAATTGATTTCTAAAGATAATAAAAAATTAATAACTATTTCATATATAAATAAAAATGGAGACGATATAGAAAAAACTGGATATTATTTTATTGGGAAAGAACTAATGTCTAGAAGAGGTATTCAGTATAGAGATGATAAAACTGCTAAAGTCATGGTGGCTTTTAGAAGTAAAAAAGAAGTTAAACTAAATGAAGATTTACATTAGATGTTAAAAGATTTAGGAACTATAGCTTTATTTTTAGGTGTAGTTCTTAATGCTTATCATTACTATAAGCTACACACTTGGAGTAAAAAAGATAAAAATTTTGATTTAATATTAAAACTTGTAAATGACTTAAAAGCTATAAGAAATAAAGTTTTAGAAATTGAAGAAAACCCAATATGAATACTCCCATCAAATAAATAAGTACAACTATTCTATAATTTCTACAGATGAATTTGGGGAACAAATTCCTAAATTAGAAGGTAAACCTAGTCAAAATTTATGTTATAAAATTAGTAAATTTGAACAAAAAACAATAAAAATATATCAAGATTATATATTTATTGTTAAATTTAAAAAAAGTATTCAAGAAGAGAACTTTATTGAAAAAAAAATTACAGATAAATTTATTTTAGATATTGAAAATGAGATTAAAAATAGACTATCTATACTATTTACATCTTTTTGTCATTGGGATGAAATAATACATAATCACTATAGTAATGCTTACACCACAATGAGAGACTTAGTAAATTGTGATGACTATGATAATATAGATGAACTATTCAAGAATATAAAATAATGGTTTTATATCAACCACATAATGGGTATTGCTACAACAGCGATACCCATTTTTTATATAATTTTATAAAAATTAATCTAAGTCATTACAAAAATATTCAAGGAGAACTTCTTGATATTGGTAGCGGAAGTGGAATACTTGGACTTTTAATAGCTAGAAATTATTCAAAACTACACCTAAATCAATGTGAAATACAAAATAGTTTTCAGTTTTTATCACAAAAAAACAGTGAAATAAACAGTATAAACAATACTCTTTACAAAGCAAGTTTTATAGAGTGTGATTTTGACAAAGAATTTGATTATATTGTTTCAAATCCACCTTTTTATCATAGTGATGTGATAAAAAGTGAAAATGAAAGTTTAAAAATCGCTAGATATTGTGATAGTTTACCCCTAGAAACACTCATATCTAAAGCAACAAAACTACTTAAGCCTCAAGGGAAGTTTTTCTTTTGTTATGATGCTAAACAATTAGATAATATAATGATAATATCAAAACAAAAAAAACTTAATATTGAATCAATGCAGTTTTTACATCCAAATTCAAAAAAAGAAGCAAGTTTGGTGATGATAATGGGACGAAAAAACTCAAAATCTAAACTCAAGATTCTCCCGCCTCTTATAATGTTTGAAGAAAATGGGAAGTTCAAAGAAGAGATAAATCAAATCTATAAAAGTTGTAATACCCATAGTATAAAATGTGAGATATAAGCAATATTTTTGTATAATGGAATTTAAAATTAACAAAAAAGAATAGTAGTGATAGAGCATAAAGAGTATCCTTATAAGTTTGATGAAAACAGATGTAGTAGTTGCGAAGGTAATTGCTGTATAGGTGAGTCTGGATATATTTGGATAACAAAAGACGAGTGCGAAAAACTAGCAAAGTATCTAGATATTACACTTGAAGAACTTGGAATAAACTATCTATTGAAAGTAGGATATAAATATTCTATAAAAGAGAGACAACTTTCACAAAATAATTATGCTTGTATCTTTTTTGATCTAGTAAAAAAACAGTGTAGTGTCTATGAGGCAAGACCAAATCAATGTAAAACATTCCCTTTTTGGGAATATTTTAAAGAGAATATAAATGAGGTAAAAGAAGAATGTCCAGCTATAGTAGATTAATCGTACTACTGTTTATATTATTACTAAGTTCAGTTGGTTGTGCAAATCAAAATAATACTGTAAAAAGTAGTCCTGAAGAAGATTTGTATATTATGTTAGCTCTTGATAGTGAAAAAAATTCTGATTATAAAAATAGTTTCAAATTTTATAATAAACTTTACGAAACTACAAAAAAAGAAAGTTATCTTAAAAAATCAATTGAATATAGTTTTAGAAGTGAGCAATTTGAACAAATGTATACACTCTCAAAAACAGCTATAAAACAATTTCCAAAAAACAAAGAATTTTATTGGCACCAAATTATTGTTTCATTACACTCTTTGGGGAAAACAAAAGAAGCAATTACTGAAGCAAAAAAACTTATAAAAGAATTTCAAACCTCACAAAGTTATGAACTGATTGCAAATATTTACTATTCTTCTAAAGAATATGCAAACTCTCTTAATTACTATGAAAGTGCCTATACACTTAATCAAAATCAAAAAACCCTTATACAGCTAACAAATATTCTTTATAGCTATCTTGGTAAAAAAGATGTAGCATTAGCATATCTTGAAACTTATTTACAAACAAAAGGATGTACCCCTCAAGTATGTAATAAACTTATGCTAATCTATCAAGAACAAGGCAATATTGATGGTATGATCTCTATTTTAAATAGAATGTATACAAAATATAAAAATAATCCAGAACTTGAAAAAACAACTCTTTTTATCCAAAATCTCATTATTTCACTTTTAGAAAAAAAAGATATTAAAAAAGCTATTAAATTTTTAGAAGATACAGGAATTGATCAAACAAAACTTATCAATCTTTACTATAGGGATAGACAACTAAAAAAAGCATTAAAGCTTACAAAAAAACTCTATAAAAAAACTAGAAAACCTGACCTTTTAGGGAAAATTGCTATGTATAGATTTGAACTAGCCACTGATAAAAGAAAGGTTATGCCAAATGTAATTGCGAATTTTGAATTAGCTTTAAGTAGTGGGATAAATAATGCTAGTTACCAAAACTATTATGGATATTTACTTATTGATTTTGATATTGATATAAAAAAAGGGATTAGTTTAGTAAAAGAAGCATTAAAAACTGCACCGAATAATATTGCATATCTTGATTCACTTGCTTGGGGATATTACAAAAATAAACAATGTGAAGAAGCATATAGAATAATGTCAAAAGTTGTTGTAGCAGCTGGAGTTTCAGATAAAGAGATAAAATATCACTGGGAAAAAATCAAACAATGTGTAAAGGGAAAATAAAAATATGATTTTAGATGATATCATCAAAAAAACAAAAGAAGATTTAAAAATAAGAAAAGAAAAGTATAGTATGGATTGGTTAGGACGAAGTTTAGCTTATAATCCATACTCTCCAAGAGATGTAAAACCATATTTAAC
>JGI24023J19991_10001246_pt1 | contig 19776 bp, 16 predicted proteins | sample Cruoilmetagenom1_FD_19991 | JGI IMG/M metagenome (IMG submission 19991) | reverse complement strand
ATAAAAGTAAAGACTGTAAATATTATAATCCCTATCATCGCTGCCAATCCATCAATTCCATCAATTAAATTATAGGCATTGATAATACTGAGAACAATAAAATAACTAAACACAATACTAAAGCCTAAAGGAATATCTGTTAAGCCAATAAAACCATAAAAATTTGGAGGTAACATATCGGGATTCAGTAAAATAAAAGTAATAGCAACCATTTGCGCCAAAATTTTTGTACTAGGTGCCAGTATCATCAGATCATCCTTCAATCCCACAAAGAATAAAATGGTTAAAGAGGGGATAATATTAAAACTCACTAAAGAAGTATCATAGCTTTTTAAAAAAAACAAACACAACATGATAACAATAAAAAAAACAAAACCTCCTAAAGTCGGTGTTTTTAAGTTATGTGAACTACGTTTGCCAGGATCATCCATTAAATTCTTTACATGAATAATATTGATCAGTTTAGGAACCATCCAGTAGGTCATCATAAAAGATATAAGCATCACAAAAAAAGTGTAAGCTTTAACAGGTATATTTTGAAATAGTAACTCCATTTATTTTATCGCTTTATTTGTGGGAAAATAAAGACGTTGGGGGTTCATTATACTAACAAAAATAAAGACTTATATACTGTCGCGCAATACCCTGTGAGGGTATATTCAGTAAATATTATTTATCAATTTAACAGTATTTATATACCTATTTTCTCCTTAAAAATAGCCCATAAAAAAAGTGGGGAGGAAAACTAACAATAATTAATTTAGCATTTTTTTTCTTAAACTACTTGTATAAAAAAATTTAACAATAGAATTAGGAAGTAGACGGAAAGCAAGCCTTAATATAGGATATATCAATTTCAAGTTGTATCCATATAAATTAATAATTCCATTCCAATATATTTTAAACTCATTAATTGATTTCTGCCTTGATCTACGTGTATAAAAATCATCGGAAACACGAACATAATAGATAATATCTTTAATATTTGCGATTTTATAATTAAGCGATAATATGTTAAACCATAAGGCAATATCCTGACTTGTCCTATATCTCTCCGAATATTTAATCCCATCATCAAAAATAGATCTCCTAAACATAACCGTTGCATGAGCTAAAGGACTTGCTTTCACTATATATTGCCTTGCTTCTATATTAGAGGCAGGATATTTACGAATGTTTAATTTTGGATTGTGGTCATTAAATTCTTGTATTGACCCACCAACAACATGAATATCTTTATTATTATTTAAGAATTCAAATTGTTTTATAAATCGATCTGGAGAAGTAATATCATCTGTATCCATTCTTGCTATAAAATCACATGTACAATGCTTTAAACCAACATTAAGAGCCTTAGTTAAACCTTTATTGTTTTTTAATTTTATTATTTTAAGAACCTCACCGAGTTTATTCTTCCAATAAGAAATTTCTTTGTATAATTCATTAGTGAGTTTCCCATCTTCGACTAGTATTATCTCATTTGGTTTTAACGTTTGTTTATCCCAAATACTATTCATAGCTTCGTGGAAGTATTCTGGTTTTTCTTTGTGATAAACAGACATCAATACAGATATACTCATGAATCAATATTTATTTTGTATAATTTTCTTTTTCCTTCATGCACTGAATCAATAAAGATCTTTTTACCATCACAATTCCATTTTGGATGTAAATCACATCTTGTTTCATTAAAATATTTTAAAGATTCATAGAATTCCCCAATCTCTCTGACTTCATTGGTTACAATATTGTAAATGTATAAGTGTTTTAATCGCGAACGGTTAGGATAAGAATCAAAAATCATATGATTTTTAAATACACTTGGATGACCATCATTATAATTTAAAAGTTTTTCTGATAATAAATCAATCATATTATTCCTAATATTAATTCTATAAAAGCTATCACCATGACTTTTCTGTCTTAAAAAACCAATAATTTCATTATTACCATTCCAACAACAATGACTTACCATACCTTCATCAGAAATTAATTTTAGGTTCTGACCTTTTTGATCGCATACAAAAAGTCTATCAAATCTTTTACCTCCACTAATAAGCCAACGATGCATAAAAATAAATTCATCACCATTAGGACTGATCATAATATGATTTAACTTATGTTTTGCACCCGTCATCGTCTTTACAGGTGAGAAATTAATTACATCTTGTATTGACAAAATCATCTTTGATGTATTTATTTTAAGATTTATTTTAAAAATTCCATCATCAAGATTATTTTCATAATTTATTTCTTTATCAATATTACGATAGCCATAATCTGGTCTTAATTGATTAAGTCTTATAAAGTTTAAACTGAGAGCATATTCATCTTTAAAACAATCATAAATTGGGTAATTGATTATTTGTTTTTCTTTTTGAATAACTGCATCAATTACTTTAGATTTATAGGTGTTACTCTTTTTATCAAAAAAATTATAAATAAATTCATTTTTTGAAATCCATTGTAATTTTGTGCCTTGTTGCCAATTATATGCATGACTCTTACCAACTACTGATTCTGTTCCAGTATGATTACCCTTTAAAATAATTTCTATTTCGTATTTTGAATTAGGTTTTTTTAAGGTCGACAATGATGTTCTTTGGAAAATTATATATCTTCCTTCAATATTTTCAGGAGATTTATCATAATAACCAAAAAATGTTTCTTGTGAAGATGTGCTAACTTCAATTAGTGAATAATTCACCTTATGATTATAGTTTTTTTTATATAAATAATAATTAATAAATTGGTATATTCTTTTAATAGTATTCTTAACACCAGGGAAATAAGAAAGAAATCTTGCCAATACTCGTTCTAGCCGATTAAAATTGCTCATATTAAGTCAATGAATTATTTCGTTAAAAATTTATAATAAAATCGTTTTATCAGCATGGGTATTTTATAAAAATCAAAATAAGACATTTCATGTTTTATAGTAATTTCTTTTTTTGGTTTTGAAATATCCATATTATCACATATTTGAGTGAGCATAGGAAATATATTATGCTCATTCAAAACCTTTTGTTTAGCATCTAAAATATCATCAAAGCGATTTTCATATATTTTATTATGAATCCCTGATTTAATAATTTCAATTGATTTATTTATATCATAAATATCTATAATTTCATAACTATTTTCAGAAAAATATTTTTCTAAATTCTTACAACCATGATAAAAAGGGAATGATTCAGATAAAAAACTATCTGCTAGTTTTTCTGTCCAATAATCAGGATATGAAGAATTTTCAATAACAATATGATATTTATAATCCTTTAATGTATCCCATTTATCTTCAAAACCATTTATACCTTTACCAAATACATCTAAAGAGTCACCAAAATGATCTTTCAGTTGCTGTACGAATTTTATTCTGTCTTTGTGCCCCTTAGTAAATCCTTTATTACTAGAAATTACAGAAATAAGTTTTGTTTTTTTAATTGGTTTTATATTATTAAAATCATTAAAATTCAAACCAAATTCTATATCACCATTTTCTTTCATTTTTCTACCAACCCACCATGGTTGAGAAGGATGTAAATGAGTTATATTTGAATGTTGGATATCCCTTCTTGAAGTAATAACTTTTGCAAACTTATTTATGAAAGACTGCGAATAGTGATAGATTGGTTCAGGTTCACCTGAAAGGAATATAAAATTTTCTGGTCCTACTTTACATGTATCTACTTGTTTTTGACCTTTACTGTATATCACCCAAAAATCACACTCATTAACTTCTTCATTAATAATAAACTTATAATCTCCCCAAACACCATCATTATTGGGTGTTTGACGTAGTAACCCTTCTTTAGGGCTATTAATTGAAAGTTTTATTTTTTTCATATATGCATATCATATTAAGATCCTAAGTTAGAATAAATAGACCCCAGTTTCTTTGTAATAACGCCTATGTCAAATGATTTTTTCGCTAATGTATAACCATTCTCAACCAATTTATTCTTTAGTTCGTTGTCCTTAATTAATCGTTCAATAGAATCGGCTAATCCTTCTATGTCTCCTGGTTTAAAGAATAAACATGTTTCTCCATCTTCTAGAAAATCAGGTATTCCACCGACTGGAGTTGTTATCACAGCACATTTGTTGCTTAATGCATCTATTATTGAAATTGGGAAACCTTCTCCATAGCTTGGCAAAATAAATATTTGAGATTTTTTAAATACTTCTATTATCTCTTTTGATCCCAGCCATCCAACTGTTTTTACATTTTTTAATTTAAATTTTTTAATCAATCCTTCAGCTTTGTTAATTTCACCACTACCAGCTAGAATTACCCTATAATGATTTAATGATTTAATAAGTGCAAGTGAGTTTATCAGGTCATGGTAACCTTTCTTTTCTTCCACTCTACCCGCAAATAAAATGATTTTTTCTTTATTTACATCATCAGAATAAAAACCTTGTGATGGGTTATTCAGTATAATATACTCTCTATTGGCTATTTTGTTTTTTAAGGCCTCAACGAAAACAGGAGATAATACAATAACCACATCTGATTTCTTTACCATTGTTTTAAAAGACCAATTAATAATATTTGTGAAGTTCAGAATTGGAGTATGGAGATGACTTACTATTTTTAATCGAAAAAATTTGCTAATTACAAAGAATATAATCTTTCTATTTGATGATGATCCTCCTGAAAAATGAAGATGAACAACTTTTGCTTTTCTAGCTTTTTTTATAAGAACAAAAATTGATTTTATTACGATTATTAGTTTCCTGAATTTGCTTCCATCACAGTGACTCTCTATCCAAAATATATCTTGTTGATCCCAAAAGAGTTTATAATTTTTATAATACTCTATTACTTTTACAATCCCCCCATTTGCCTTTAATCCAGGTCCAACCATCAAAATTTTACTCATTCTCCCTACTTTAATTTATATAATTATTTAATTCATTCAAAGTCATTCGTTCATCCTCATTATACAATTCTTTTTCATGATTAATAATACCTTCAACTGAAAATCTGTACTTCAAAACCTTAGCTGGCACCCCTCCAATAATGGAATATGGGGGAACATCTTTAATTACTAATGAGCATGCTGCTATGACAGTTCCCCTTCCAATAGTGACCCCTTTTAATATTGTGACATTTGCTCCCACCCATACATCATCTTCAATAATTACAGGTTGATCATTCTCTTTTTCTTTATTATGACTATCTATAATAAATTTACCAATTTCATCAATACGATGATCTCCTGTTATTATAGTTGGTGAAGGGCCAAATGTTACTTTGTTTCCAATAACTAATGGCGCAATTGTACAAAATATTGTTGAATTTTTTGGAATGCTTACATCATTTCCAATATATATATTCTTTACTCCTTTAATTATAGAACTATACGGTCTTAATCTTACATTGCTTCCACAATGTCCAAGACTTTTTTTATAAAAATAAGACAGAAATCTTTCAGGAATGCCCAACCATATCTGATGTAATTTAATTATTATTTGTGGTAACATTATTAATTCATTATTTAATTATTGATTTTAAAGTTACACAAGGATTTCCTGCAGCAATTGAATTGGGAGGAATATTTTTAGTAACAACACTATTAGCTCCAATTAAACTATTTTTCCCAATCCTAACCCCTTTTAAAACAACTGAATTAATACCTAGCCATACATTATCTTCAATAATCACAGGTTTATCCTCTCCAGATCTAAAATCATCTGGATGCCAATCTGAATCAGTAATTAACACATTAGCTCCAAACTTAATATTATTTCCAATTGTAACTTTTTTAAAGGCTGAAATTGTGGTTCCACTAAAACCACAATTATTACCAATTTTTAATATTGCCTCTCTACTTTGTGTGCTTATAATACATTTTCGGTTAACACCGATAAGATTAACATTCTTTGCAGAGTTGAATACACAGTTATCACCAATTATTATTTGACTTTTAGGATACCTACTAATAATACTCCAACCTATAAATTTGTTATTTTTTCCAAATTTCACATTAATACAGATAAGATGTATTTTTTTTAACAACGACCAAAAAATGAATCGAATTATTATAAAAAAATACCTAATGCTAAAGGCAATTGTTCCAATAGAATCATATTTAAGATCATTTGAAATTACTTTTAGTGGTGATTTATTATTAAAATATCTTCCCATTTGATTAAATACTTAATTGTGAAACCTTAGAATAGATTGATTGAAGTCCCAAAAGAAATTATACAGAATGCTGCTATTTTCAGATGCCACATAGATTCTTATAAGGAAAATTACAATAAACAATAAAATGATTATAAGAGCAACTATAAGGTTCCTTTTTGTTTTATTAACTTTTATTAAATAGTACAAAAAATATGAAAAAATAACAAAGCGAAATAATGAGAAATACAAGACAACACGCATTATTCCATGAAGTTTAAAAAACATATACTCTAAAATTATAGAACAAAAATAAAGTATATATATAATATATACTTTATTTGAGCCCCATGATAGAAATTTGGCACTATACAAAACTAGAATAACATTTAGCAATAATTCCAAGACCCTTGATGGCCCCCATTTAATTAAATTTTCCTCAATATCAAATTGAGTTCTTGAAAGAGTGTTACTAATTAAGTTGTCCAAAGAATCAAACCCTAAAGATATAACCATATCAATATTTAATAAAAGGTCATTCAATAAATTTGAAGTACCAACGAGTATAGAAAGTGCTATTACTAAAAGCTGTAATTTTGCGTTAAAGAAAGATCTTTTTGATTGGGGATCAATTAAGTATAATGGTAAAAGGATTAATGCAGAAATATGAATTAATGAAGCAGCTAGAATAATAAAAGTATACCAAATAAATTTTCTATTTACTAAATAATTAATTGAATATAAAAAAAGACTAAATGCAATACCTTGTCTAATTCCATTCATGAAAAAAAAATATTGGAGGGATAAAATGAGTAAAACACCAATATATGGCAATACATACTTTTCCTTTTTAAAAGAAAGATAAATAAAGATTACTTGTAACATAGCCAAGAAAGAAAAATAGATAGCAAAGTGGAACTGATTTTCTGCAAAGAATGATGAAATCCAATAAAACCCAAGCTCAAAATCGTCGTCATAATTTTTGCCCAATAGCATTAAATATTCATACTCTTTAAGATAATTTAAATGGTCAACACCAACATTATATCGAACCCCTGAAAAAAAGGTAAATATTATAATAGGTATTAATAATTTCAATGATATAATTCTTAATGGGTTTGAAGAATGAGATTGTTTAACCAATGTTACCCTACTGCCAAAATACGTTGTAATAATCATAAACCCGTAAACTAATAAACTTTGTGTCATAGTTAATTTTGTTAATCAGCAGTTTTATTTGAAAGAAGAGGGATAAGTCTCGTTTTAATTATATTGATCCACCTATAATTTATTAGTGATTGACGAATTAAAGAACTGTCCATTATTTTTCGATTTTCATAACAAAAATGAAGAGAATTTGCAAAACTTAAAGCTGAATCCTTAATTAGAATACCATTTATATTTTTAATAACCTCTTTATTACTTTTAGTTGATGTTGCAATAGTAAATAAACCTGATAAAATATATTCAAATGTTTTTGTGGGTGGTTGATATTGGTAATAATCTTTTAATGGAATAAATGAAACTCCTATATTGCAATTATCAAAATATGGTTTCAGTTTTACATGAGGAATATTTCCATGAATAAAAATTGATTCTTCAAGTCCATAGTAGTTAACCAGACTCTTTAACTCTTCAACTTCACTCCCGAATCCACTACCAATAATATCATAAGTTATAGGTTTTTTCGGATATAAATCTCTAAATATTTTTAATCCTTCTATAGTCTTGTGAATATCCCTATTATTCAAAGTTCCAATATATAACAGTTTTAATTCATCATATCTCTTTTTATTTATAGAAATATGATCAGCTCCGAGAGGTAGAATAATAGATTTATTTTTTTTTACACCAATTTTTTTTCTAAGCCCCTCAGAGATTATTGTTATGCAATCAAAAATCTTTGTAGTTCTAATTAGTTTAGCATCAAATTTTTTTCTACTCTTTTCCGTTCCAACTACAGCTAAAGAACGAATATCAAGGATCATCTTTTTTCTAAAGAATATTTTTTTAATGATTGCAGCCCACTTAAAATAGAAAACAAATATTTTCCCCTTGTGTATAGAAACCTGAAATAAAGCAGTAAGAATAAAAAAAATGATACTTATTGATCTAATTTCTATATTTGGTGCATAAATAACATTTATACCTTTCAAGGTAATCTTTTCTTGTCCAGTATCATTGCACACAAATGTTATATCAAACTTATCTCTAAGATAATAGCAGTACTTATAGGCATTTGTATGATACCCAAACTGTGTGGGGTGAATAAAAAGAACTTTATTATTTAATATCAATTTTATAAATTACTTATAATTGCATTAATATTTATACTGTACAAATTTCTATAACCTGAATGGCCTGATTCAAAAAAGATTTTTTTACCATCCAAATTCCATTTTGGATGTAAATCAATTCGATATGAACCTTTATATTTCAGAGGCTGAAAAAATCTCCCTATATGGAAGCATTCATCATTTTCTATGTTATAGAGGAGAAGATGAGAATTTCTATCATAAGAGGGATAGGTATCTGTAATTAACCATCGCCCATCTGGAGACACGCTAGGGTGTCCATCTTTAGAAGGTAATTTAGTAGATAATTTTTCTCTAAGCATACTTTTATCATAAAAAACTATGTAATTATTATCAAATTCCTGGGTGCTGCAGAATGATATGATCTTATCACTTTTCCACCAACAGGAATGTGATGTCATTTTATCCCCATTTAATATATAAAGATTTTTTCCTTCTTTATCTGCTGTTATTAGTCTCATATAGCGTCCCCCTCTGCTTTTCCACCGATGTAAAAACATAAATCTTTCCCCATTGGGTGCGATATCGATATGATTAACTTTATGTTCTGCATTGTCCATTGTAGAAACGTAATTTAGTTTTTTAAGTTTATTCAGTGAAATGATTAATTCAATACGATTAGTTTCAATATCTATTTTCCAAATACCATCATTATTGTTATTTGGTAATTTAACTTCATTATTATTAAAATAGCCATAGTCAGGGCGCATAATTGCTAAACGTTCGAAGTTTAGGGATAATGCATATGATTCATCTTTTGCAATGCAGGCTATTGGCAGTTCAAGCGTTTTAACTATTTTTTTAGATTTTGTATTTACAATATTTGTAATATATTTTTTTGTGTTTTTACAATAATAATTAAGATATATGGTGTTATTTTTATTTGGACTCCATTGCAACATAGCTCCTTGTTGCCAATTCCATGCATTTGTGCTGTAAATTTTTTGAACTTTTTCTGAATTTTTCAGATAAATATATAAATCATCTTTATTGGGTACACACACCAATGTCTCTCCATTATTGTTTTGAGGTGATAAATTATAGTAGCCAAAGAAGCTTTCTTTTATATTCATACATTTTGTTAACTTTAATTTATAATATAACTTATTATTGGTAAAAGCTTTATTTAAAAAATAGCGATAATAAATATATCTTGAATATCTTAATACTGTCAACAGTTTATTTTTCATTGCTCTATTTCTTCAATTTGTTTTTAATAATTGTCAAGTAAATTTTGAATGCCTCAAATTTTAATAAAACTGCTCCTATAAAATATAGTGCGATAAAAATAATTGATTGAATTATAATTAAAAATAGGGGAGTAATTTCATTTTCATTAAAAACATACCATACAAAAAGACCAATTGTACTAGAAAGTAATAGAGTCGGTAGAATATCTTTTAATTGGTTTAGTATGCTATATCCAATTAATTTCTTCGTAAAATACCCATTCAAAAAAAATTCGAGTACTGAATTAATTGCCAAAGCTATTAATATACCTTCTATACCAAATTGTAGAAAAAAAACAATTAATGAAACACCTAATATTTTTTTTATAATTTCTAATTTTAACACAATATCACTCCTTCCCAAAGACTTTATAATATTTAAATTTAAGCTATGTACAACTAAAAGTAGTCCAAAACCAAGACTTAATAGCTGAAAAAAAGGAACAGAAGGTAACCATTTCTCAGTAAATAGAAGTGTAAATAATGGTTTTGCAATGGTTGCCATTAATATCATTAATGGAAAATTAACAAAAACTAGTGATTTAAGAGACTTTTTAAATCCAATAATTAATTTTTTAGGTTTATTCTGTAATTGAGAGAATATAGGGAAAGTGACTTGATTAACTACCATCATCAATGCGGTGGTAGGTACTCCTTGCAATTGTTTTGCTTGAGTGAAAAATCCTAATTCTTGGGATGAAAAATATTTTCCAATTAAAAGGGTTTGAAAACTTCTGTATAACTCACTTAATAAGGATGCTGCCAATAATTTAAAACCAAAACCATAAAGATTTTTAAATGAATTTATGCTGAATGATAGTAATGGAAACCATGTGCTTTTTAACCATAAAAATAAAGTGCGGAAAATACTATTCGATAAATATTGAATAACAAGACTCCAAACACCTAATCCATTTAATGCAGAAATAATTCCTAATACACTCGCTAAAAATACTGATATGATTTTGATTTTAGAAATTTTCTTGAACTCCAAGTTTTTTATCAAAATATTATTTTGAACAATATTAAAAGAATCGGTTATTAAAACTATACCAATAACTTTAAGCATTAGTTCTAATTGTGGTTGTGAATAAAACTTAGAAATTGAATTTGAAGAAATGAATAAAACACCATATAGAAGCAAAGACATAAAAATATTAATGTAAAAAATAGTGGAATAATCTTTTTTTGTAGGTTTCTTCCGTTGAATTAATGCAGCCCCTAATCCACCGTCTACCAGAATTGTAGAAAGACCAATAAAAACCATCATCATTCCAATCAATCCAAAATCCCTAGGAGTCAACAATCTAGCAAGAATAATATTCGTTGAAAACTGTATAGCTAAATATCCAAATCTTTCAAAGAAACTCCATAGCATACCATTTATTGTTTTTTCCTTAAGGGAAGTATCTTTTAATGTTTTCCTTTCAATATCCATTTATTAGATTGGTTAAAAAAGTATAGCTAAACTTTGATTTCATTTTATTCTTTTTATATTAAGTTTCAATCACTCTCCAAAAGCCATCTATGAGCCTATCCTATCTTCCAAATTCATTTTAACATTCCACCCAAAAAAATTTCTGGTTTTGGTTCTGTTGTTTTGAATCCATACTGTTTTAATATATTGTTTTTAAGTGTTTTATCAGTATAAACTTATATAATCATCCGATGACATGTTAGATTTAGCTTACCAAAGCTTCGCCTACCTTAATCACATGTAAGGTGTTTAAAATTCTAATTATTATCGGCAGATATGCCCTCCTCAGTTACAAGGATATGGTTTTACTCGTATATATAACAAAAACCCCCGAAATTTTCAAGGGTTTTTCTATTCTAATTTAATCTATTTTCAATTTAGATAAGCAACATCATATTAATTAAGAAAATAAACAGCACCCAAAGCATATTGTAATTGATTGGAAACACTATTTGGACCTCTTTCGTGTTCACTGGTACCTATACCAAATTTAGCAGCCATATTAAAATTAAGCCCCCAGGTTTGTGAAAACCATACATTGAAACCAATACCTGTATTGAAAGTCATACGACCAATAGCGGGAACAACAAAATTACCATCTTCATCTAATTCTACATAATCTGGTGCGGTAGTATACTTTATGGGTTCTGCCTTATAATCACCAATATTGGTAAATCCGAACCCGACAAATACGTAAGGGTCAAACTTATAAGTTTTAATCAAATCTCTAAAATAGAATTTTGCACTTAGGTCAGCTGCAAAATAAGTTGCTTCATGCCCTTCAATAATATAAGCTAGGTTATCAACATTAGTATCTTCGTTATACTTGTTTATAGAAAGCATGGCATTAAAACTAAATTTATTATTGAGGTAATATTCAGCATTGATATAAAAAGGTATGCCAAAACTATACCTGTTCGTGTAATCTGGAATGGAGCCTAAGTCGGACCCTGAATCATCTATCATATTTATACCTGCACCAAAACTCCAGTTATGGCTGTAAACATCATTTACTTGTTTACCAGATCTCCATTCTGTATCACTTTGAGCGTTTATATTACTTATAAAAAAGCCTAAGACTGCCAGTAAAATTACTATTCTTTTTGTTTTCATTATGATTTGTTATTTGTTTCCATATTCGTATGAAAAGGGGGTTATTTTAATAGGCTAAAGTAATTAACAATCTTTCATGTATCAATACCCTGTGAGGGTATATTGGGAGATAGTTATTTATAGATATTAACATATTTTTAACAAAAAACAAGAGGATAGAAAATGTCAAAAGGCGAAAGTCAAAAGTCAAAAGCATGCCCTCACGAAAGTGGGGGTCAAAAGCCAAAGGTCGAAAGCATGCCCTCACGAAGATGGGGGTCTATTGAAATCGTCTTTGCGAATCGAGAGGTACGAGCGGTGTGGCAATCTCCTCTTCTAAACATTTGGTATATTAGAATAGATCCTTCACGCCGATGCCGATAGCTACAGATTTATGCCCCGAATCACTTCAATTTATAAAAGTTTCGTAATTATCTACTGTTATTACTTCAAAAGTATAATTATTATATGCTTTATTAAAGGCAGATGGTATTTTTGTCTTTTTGTTTTTATTCCATTTAAATTCATAAGCAAATAGCTTTCCATCCCGTTCTTCTATATAATCAATTTCCTGTCCCGCATGTGTTCTCCAAAAATATTTATTACTATATATCTTGTTGTATTCACAGTATTTTATTCGTTCACTAATAAGATAGTTTTCCCATAATGCACCAATATCATTTCTTAAACTTAAGGGATTGTAATTCGCTATTAACGAATTTCGTACTCCGTTATCATAAAAATATATTTTATGCGATTTTTTTAATTCATTTCTTAAGTTTCTACTAAAAGAACCCATTTTAAAAATAACGAAAGATTGCTCCAATAAATTTATATATGATGCTATGGTTTCGCTATTTAAACCTACTGTTTGTCCTAATTCATGATATGAAACTTGGTTGCCAACCTGAAAAGATAATGCTTGCAGCAATTTGATGATTTTATCAGACTTCTTAATTCTATTCCATACTAAAATATCTTTATATAAATAACTATTTGTCAATTGTTGCAATATCTCTTTTTCATTACCTGCATTATTTATAACATCAGGATAAGAACCATAAATTAATCTATGATGTAACATTTTTAATTCATCAAGCAATTTATGGTGATTAACCAGTTCTTCAAATGATATTGGAAATAGTTGATATTCAAATTTTCTACCTGTAAGTGGTTCATTTATGGTATTGGATAATTCAAAAGAAGAAGAGCCTGTAGCTATAAGTTGAATGTGTTTTAATTCGTCGGTTATCAGTTTAAGTTTAACACCAATATTCTCTATTCTTTGAGCTTCATCTACAATAACGATTTTATAAGTTCCCATGATTGCTTTAAATCTTGTAGCAGAAGGATGATTAAACAGTTCCCTGTCTTCTATATTATCGGCATTTATCCACAAAACATCTTTCTCGTGTTTTGATAGTTCTTTCAATAAGGTAGTTTTCCCAACTTGACGAGGACCCAGAAGGATAATTGCTTTCCCTTTATAAAGTTGTTTTCTGATACTTTTTAATAAAATACGTTCTATCATTATACAAATATATCTATATTTTCCGATTGTAATCGAAATATTTATATAAATATTTCGATTACAATCGGAGTAGTTGTTTATTTGTGAGACTCTAAAAAATTTATTTCCATTTTTTAGTTAGTGGAACTAATCCCGCTGCCTGTGCTGAACTTGTTTCGGTATCAAGCGGTAACAAGGTTAAATACCTGAACCCAAGGGTCAATTCCTATTATCTCTGCATTTAAAGCCAAAAGCTAATAGCCAACAGCATTTATTGGTCAAAAGCATGCCCTCACGAAGGTGGGGGTCAAAAGTCATTTTGGGTTCGTCTTTGCGAATCGTGAAGTACGAGTGATGTGGCAATCAGGTTGTCGGTTGCTGATTGCTGGGTTGTTTTGGGCTTGTCAGGCATTAACACACTATTACATTACATCATTCCCTCAATCTCCCTGTCTTTCAATCACACTTCTCACATCAGCAGGCCTAAAGTATCCCATTTCCTTTACAAAATATTTCCAGTTCAATAAAATTATGGCAATTTGATTTTCTTAAAATATTTTTCCTGTGTGTACCAACGGTATGTTCACTTATTTCTAAATCAATTGCAATTTGTTTGTTCGTGTGTCCTTTATTAATTTCATGAATCAATTCCAGTTCCCGGGGAGTAAAATAAGTAAGTCTGTTTGTATAAATGTTATTTTTAAAGGTTTCAATATCAATACCATTTGCCTTAAAGTCCCAGTTTACATAATCCGTTTTGTCTAAAAAAGAAATATCAAGCAATCTTATTAAAAGAGATTTAAGCACACCTTTTTTATCAACTTCAAAAATAGATATTTGATTCAGAATTTTTATATAATCACCACTCTTTGTTTTATGCCGGTAGGTAATAAATAACTGATTTTGAATACTATTATCAGGATGTTCAATAGAGAATGAAATAGCGTTTTTGGTAATTTTTTGAACAATTTCAACATCATCTGGATGCATATTCTCAAAAAGAAAATTAAATGAAATACTATTTTCCTCATAGCCCAAACATTGTGTAAACCCTTTTTTGTAAAGAATCTTATTTTGAGTTAGGTCATACAAATAGAGACATTCATTTTCGCCAAGTGGAATGCTTTTTAAAAAAGTTAGATCAACCTTTTGGGGATCCTCTCTTTCAATAGGATGGAAAACTTTTTCAATAAAATCATTTATATTCTCAGCTTTGTTATTCATATAAAAATCAATATTTTCTGTAACTAAGGGTAAAACAAAAAACTAAACAATGCCTTTTCCAATGCAAAACTGAATCAATTCTTCAGAACTATGGCATTTTGCTTTTTTTAAAATCTTTTTTCGGTGTGTAGCCACTGTATGTTTGCTTATATTCAATTTATGACCAATTTCATTATTGGTAAGGTTTGCTTTCATTTTAACGATGATTTCCTTTTCTCTTATAGTAAAAAAGTTTTGGAAAGTTTTATAAACTTGTCGTGTAAAAAAATCTTTTATTAAATTTTTTGATTTAAATTCCCAATTAACAATTTTTGTTTTATCCATAAATGAAATATCTGTAAATCTGATAAAAGAACTTGCGATATTCCCCTTTTCATCGGTTGATATGATATTTGACTGACTCAAAATTTTAGCATATGTGCCATTCTTTTTTTTGAGTCGGTAAGAAATAAATAAGGTGCTCTCTGCATTATCCTCAGGATAAGCCAATGAATATAAAATGGCATTCTTAACAATACTAGTCGTTACATCATAATCATCTGGATGGCAAATTTTTCTTAGCAATTGCATCGTAAATTCATTGTCATTATACCCTAACAATTTTTTAATTCCTTTTTTATAAACGATTCTGTTTTGAGCAAAATCAATAACAAATCCACTTTCACTTTTATTGATTAGAAAATCTTCTGGTTGCCAATAAACAATTCTCTTTTGAATTCTATAAGACGAAAGAAGAAGTTTCAACTCATCCAAAAAGGCACTCGTATTATAATTGTCACCCAGTTCAGGGGGGGCTGATCTGTTTATTGGAAATAATTGCATACCGGATTATTTGTTTAACATAATTTATTTCAAATATATTGGTTATTAACTTATTAAAATACTATCGCATTATAATGAGATTAGTTTATTAAGCACTACAAATAGATCATAAAGTTAAGAAATGAATCTGTTCATACCCTCATCTCAAATTAGGGTTTTTTCTACTCAATTGTAACGTCAAACACCTTAAGCAGGACCATATCTTGTAAAAAATATGATTTTTATCNATAGCTTTTAGGAACTTTTTAAGACAACTTAACTCAATAAAAAAGCACTCGCATTTAATTAATCAACTATTTGGGGGAGAAAGGATATGCTGAATAAAAATATTGAGTGCCGTTATTTTTGGTNCTCNACAATCGATTACAAATATATTAGTATATTTGATTAAAGAATACCATCACATTATAATGAGATTATTTTTTTTATTCTTATTTATCACCTTAAATAGCTTCTCTCAGGAGGTTATTATTGATGATATTGGCGACCTAAAAAACACAGCAGTTGACAGTGTTAATCATGATCTTTTACTGTTTTATAAGGAGTATTATATAAAAATTGATCTTAAAACCTATAAAAAGACGACACACAAAATCTTTACGGACTCATTATTTTATATTGGTGCATATAGATATATAGCTGTCGATCATTCTAAATATTTTGTCTCAGATGATGGTGGGATGGTATATAAATTTGTAAATGATTCTGTAATACGAATTGATAATTCATTTCAACACAGAATGCAGACCGGTTCCAATTTGTTTTCTTATGATCACAGGATCTACAAATATGGTGGTTATGGATTTTGGTCGGTTCGTAATTTCTTTATTTACTTTGATAATAAAACCATGGAATGGGAAGTGAATGATCTGATTAGATCGAAAGAAATTCCTAAAGGCACATATGCTAGTCAGTTTGTTCTTAATAAAGATGATATTTATTTGTTTGATCGACCCCTATAAACAATTAGAACGAATTAAGAATAAGGAGACCTGGAAATATAATTTTACAGATCATCAATGGAAATATTTAGGGAAAAATTCTATTCTTGAAGATGTTCAAAATATAAAATATAAAAATAAAATAGTAGCTGTTGGTTTGAATGATATCACTGAAATTGATATTATTAATAATAGATTTACCAAATACGAGCATAATATCTTAAGTCCTAGATTAAGTAGAAAATTTTCTTCTTTTTATCTAGATCACAATTTTTATTGTTTTGTTGGAAAAAGAGGAAAAATTTCGCTTAAAATTATGAGTGAAAATAAATTCTTTGATAAGAAAACCTCCAGTGGAATTTTTTATAAGAATTATCCTTATTGGATATGGCTGTTTTTAAAATATTTTCTAATTCCGGTATTAGGTATTCTTTTGATCTGGTTTGGTTTTATGTTATATAGGAAGAATAAAAGAATTGTTTTGTTAAACAATGGAATCAGAATCAAGAACAATTTTCTTGAATTTGACAATGAATCATTGAGTATCATTAAATTACTATTGTCTGAAGATGAAGTTACTTCAAGTCAAGTACTTAGTATCGTAGAAAAAAATCAGTATAGTCCGGCACATAATGAGAGGATAAAAGTTCAGAAATTAAATGATATAAATTTAAAAATAAGAACTCTTTTAGGAATTAATGAAGATATTATTCAATCTATAAAATCAAAACAGGACAAAAGGAATAAGATCTATAAGATTAACAAGGAATATTTTTTTACAAAAAAGAAATCTGTGAAAAATATTCTATAATTTTAACTATTGGAATGAGTTCGCATTAGGACAAAATACATTTATTTTAACGGTTAAAACAAACAAGATTATTCGGTTTATGATCAAGACGCTTTTGGCTGTAAACCAGAAATTCAAAATCTGATCCGTCATTCAATATCTTAACCAGCCTTTCCATAAACCTAATTTTATTAGAATTTATAACTTTTGCATAAACCAAAGTAGATCTCATAACTTTATGACCCAAAAATTATTTTACTATTTCTAAAGACACATCATTTTCCAGTAAAATAGTGGTAGAAGTAGTAAGTAAAATCGTATTTTAAGGTCTAACAATACAACAAACAAGACAAAAAATACAAACAAGACAAAATTATCTATATAACAGTGTTACAATGATTTAAAATATTGTTTTTTGTCGTATTTTAAAATTTATTAAGACAAAAAGACAAGACAATTTTAAATTCTGTGGATTTATAATTATACAGAGGTGATACAATCCCATTATTGTATTCCTTCCTTACTGGAGTATTTGATCGAAAAGGTCTTGAAGGTTACGTTTTTTAATTTATTGTTTTGTTGCGATTTTTAAAAATAAAAAAATACACTGTTTTATCTAAACAAATAAACCAGTTTACAAATGATAAAATCTCCATGTAAACTGGTTGATACAAACAAATTATTTGGCACTTAATTGCATCTTCACTTTTTCCATAGATTTGATCTTATTAGAATTGGTGACTTTTGCATAAACCATGGTAGAACTAATATTTTTATGGCCTAAAAATTCCTTTACCATTTCTAATGATACTTCGTTTTCCAGTAAAATAGTGGTAGCACAAGTATGTCTTGCCATATGGTGATACAGGTTTTGTTTTATCCCAGCTTTTTGTGCCACAACTTTTAACCATTTATTCATAGTGGTATTACCCATTTTAGGCATTATTCTATTCTCAATCAGCCTTTCTGCTGAATCACTGTATTTTTCAATAAGTTCCTGTGCTTTTGGATAAATTGGATTTTCAACCGGGTTTTGTGTTTTTTCCTGGGCATCTAAAAAATAAAATAAATTTCCGTTTACTTCTTTAAGGTTATAAGTTGTGATGCGCTGGTTATCTCCATATCGCAATCCTGTATACACCGTAAACACAAAAATATCTCTAGCTCGATCTAACTTAGGATGTTTTCTTAAGTCTAAATTTTCAATATTATTTAATTCAGTATATGTTAAGTATCTAATTATGGGTTCTACTTTTTTTAATTTGAATCGTTTATAGGGTTTTAACCGTGTATACTCTTCATCATATCCCTGATTCAATACCGTCCTAAAAAAACCATGTGTTTTATTAATAGTGGTTTTAGATAATGGTTTATTGAACTGTTTTGTGATAATGGAGCACAAAGAATTATCAAAACCAATGATAAAACTGTGATCTACTTTTTTAATGTCTACGTCTGTAACACGATATGTATCACGAATGTAGTTTTCCAGTTTAAAAGCCAGTTGTTCATACTTTTTAGGAGTTGCTTTGGATAATCTTACCTGTTTTATTTTCTGCTCTTTCACCTTTCTAACATAGGCCACTACCCCAATATCAAAAAGGTGTCTTCCTAAAAAATAATCTGAAATACTCTTGTGATCGATATGTTTCTTTTCATATTTAAGTCTGTCTACAACTTCATCTATCTCTGTTCTCATATTGGTCAGTTTTTTCATGATCAATGGTGCTTTTATTACCGATTGCAATTCGTGGTTCCATTTTTCTGGTTCCAGCCATAAGTTGGTAGCAAATTCACTTTTCTTTCTTTTATAGAAGATTCTCCCATAAATTTTTCGCTTTCCGTTCTTCTCAAACCTCTTGTTTAAGAAAAATATTACTGTATAGTTTATACGCATACTGATTTCGTGTTTTTTTGTTGATTGTTGACAATCGCTCCGTAAGACCTGTGGTTATGCGGTTTTTGTTGTCAACAGAAAGTCAACAAATCAACAAATGGGGTGTTTGTTAAAAAGTATTGTCAACAGCATTTCTGCCATTGTTGACTTTCTGTTGACACAGTTTCCCCTTATTCTATGCGGTCTAAGAGCAAATTGTCAACAATCAACAGATTTTTCAGAAATTGACCCTGATATTCTGTAGGATCTCTCGTGAAAATGTGAATACTCTTCCTTTGTCATTATTGAAGTTTGTATTCGGTTCTTCATTTACTGAATTATCCACCAAAAAGAATTTCTTATAGTG
>JGI24023J19991_10001243_pt1 | contig 19814 bp, 11 predicted proteins | sample Cruoilmetagenom1_FD_19991 | JGI IMG/M metagenome (IMG submission 19991) | reverse complement strand
GTTGCAATGGAAGAGCAGCTCCGCTTTGCAATAAGAGAAGGCGGAAGAACAGTAGGTGCGGGTGTTGTTACTAAAATTACGGAGTAAATATAATTATGGGTGATAATACATTAGTCATAGCTCTCGAGTGCGCTGATTGTAAGAGAAGGAACTATTCAACATCAAAGAATAAGCAAACTCATAAGGAAAAAATAGAGCTTAAAAAATATTGCAGATGGTGTAAAGGCCACACATTACACAAAGAAACGAAATAGGTTGAAAATGTTAACAAGATTAGGGCAGTAGCTCAATTAGGCAGAGCACTGGTCTCCAAAACCAGGGGTTGGGGGTTCGATTCCCTCCTGCCCTGCAATATGTGGAATTATAAGGCAGTAATTATAATGCAGTATGGAATTAATAATGGATAAGATAAGACAACTAGGTTCAGAAACAACTCAATTTGCTAAGGATATAGAAAACGAGGCCAAGCGTATTACGTGGCCATCCAGACCAGAAGCGATAAAGTCAACTTTAGCTGTGATTGTAATATCTGGCATTTTTGCTGCTTTCTTGGCTGGTGTAGATTATTTGTTTTCATGGCTGATAAGATTGTTGTTGGGCTAAGAACAATAACGGAGAAAACGGGATTTTAATGAATAATAGGTGGTACGTAGTTCATACGAATACGGGCTTCGAAGATCGCGTGAAGTCCTATATAGAAGATAGGGTTATTGTAGAGGGGTTTGATGATCAGGTAGATGAAGTCCTTGTGCCGACCGAAACAATTGTTGAGCCAATTAAAGGGGGGAAGAAGAAAACTTCTGTTAGAAAATTCTTCCCGGGTTATATCCTGGTAAAAATGGAGCTTAACGATAGAAGCTGGCATTTTATAAGGAATATTCCTAAAGTGATAGGGTTTGTGGGTGGCAAGGTTAAAGATGGAACAATAGACCCTGATTCTGTTCCTGATGTGCATGAAGAAGAAGTTCAAAAAATAAAAAGACAAATAGAAGAGGGCACACTAAAACCTAAACCAAAGATTTCTTTTGAAAAAGGAGAGACTGTGAAGGTGATAGAGGGCCCATTTGCTAACTTCTCAGGAGTAATCGAAGAGGTTAAACCGGATAAAGCAAAGGTGCAGGTACTTGTAACAATATTTGGAAGAACCACTCCTATAGAATTAGATTTCAACCAAGTGGAGAAAATTTAAGATGAAAAAAATTGACGGATATATAAAGCTATTAGTTGATGCTGGTAAGGCAACGCCTTCACCTCCTGTTGGTCCTGCACTTGGTCAACGCGGTGTCAATATTATGGAGTTTTGTAAGGCGTTTAATGCGCAGACGGCTAAGAAAGAGGGACTTCTACCTGTTACCGTTACTGTATACGCAGATAGGTCTTTTTCTTTTGAGGTAAGAACTCCGCCGGTTTCATATTTACTAAAGAAAGCTGCGAAAGTCGAAAAAGGTTCAAGCGAGGCTCTCAAGGTGAAAGTTGGAAAAGTAACCAAAGCTCAGGTGGAAGAGATCGCAAAAGTTAAACTGCCTGATCTTAATACGAATGATATAGGCGCCGCATCTAATATTGTTGCCGGCACTGCAAGAAGTATGGGGATTGAGATAGTTTAATTGTCTTTATATATTGAAGTTATTAGATTGTAAGGAGAAAGGTAATGGCAACAAGCGGCAAAAAATACAATGAGGCTAAAGAAAGAGTAGATTCTAAGAAGAGCTACACTGTAGATGAGGCTATTAAGCTAATAGAAGAAACTAAGACTGCCAAATTTGATGAAACTGTTGAAGTTTCAGTAAAGCTTGGTATCGATCCAAGACAGGCTAATCAGCAGATTCGAACAGGATTGGTTCTACCTCATGGTATAGGCAAAGATATCACAGTGTTAGTCTTTGCAAAGGGAGAGAAGGAAAGGGAAGCGCAAAACGCCGGTGCTGACTATGTTGGTCTTGAAGACATGATCGATAAAATTTCAAATGAAAACTGGCTAGATTTTGATGTGTCAATCGCAACTCCCGATGTGATGAGTATTGTTGCTAAATTAGGAAAAGTTTTAGGCCCTAGAGGTTTGATGCCTACCCCAAAAGTAGGAACTGTCACTTTTGATATAGAGCAAGCTGTGAAGGAAGCTAAAGCTGGAAGAATCGAAGTAAAAAATGACAAAGGTGGGGTCGTTCATGCTCCTATCGGCAAGGTTTCTTTTGGTTCAGATAAGCTGAAAGATAATTTCTTAGTTTTTATGGAATCACTAACTAAAATGAAGCCTTCATCTTCAAAGGGCACATTTATTAGAAAAATAACTCTTGCAAACACTATGGGGCCGGGAGTAAAAGTAGATTTCGTTAATGTCCGCGAAGTACTTAAAGGGTTTCGAGCAGCAGCATAATTTCTTATTATTTTACAGTATAAGATAGTTTCGAATTAAAACATAGATGCATTTAAGGAGTGAATCATGTTAAGTAAAGCAGCGAAAAATGATATTGTTAAACAGTTTAGCGAGGTTTTTAAAGCTAACCCTTCAGTAGTACTTGTTGAATATAAAGGGCTTACTGTGACGGAACTTGAAGGTCTGAGGTCTAATCTAAAAGATGCCGACACACAGTTCAAGATTGTCAAAAATACACTCCTAAAGATAGCTGCTAAAGATACGGAAATTGAGCAATTGAGTGATCTGTTAAGCGGACCAACAGCCATAGCGGTTTGTGAAAGTGATCCGACAGCTGCGGCAAAGGTTTTCGTCAAAACCTCTAAAGATCTGCCTTCTCTCGTAATAAAGGGAGGCGTCGTAGAAGGTAATGTGGTAGGTGTTGATGAAATTACTGCGCTTTCGAAATTGCCATCACGCCTAGAAATGATCGCGCAATTGTTAGGGGCTCTTTCAAGCCCAATGTCAAATTTATTGGGTTCTCTTACCCAGATGCAAACCAAGCTTTTATATGCTTTAGAAGCAGTAAAAGATACCAAAGAGGAAAGCAAGGTAGAAAGCAAAGAGGAAAGTAAGGTAGAAAGTAAAGAGGAAAGTAAGGCAGAAAGTAAAGAGGAAAGTAAGGTAGAAAGTAAAGAGGAGAGTAAGGCAGAAAGTAAAGAGGAAAGCAAGGCAGAAAGTAAAGAGGAGAGTGAGGTAGAAAGTAAAGAGAAGAGTGAGGTAGAAAGTAAAGAGAAGAGTTAAGTAGTTGATTCGCAGATTTTATGAGAATGAAAAAAACATATTTTCCAATACATTTAAGGAGGTACAGGTAGAATGCCTGAAACAACTAGAGAAGATGTCCTATCATATCTTGAGAAAGCAAGCATGCTTGAAATCTCGGACTTGATCAAAGACATTGAAGATAAGTTTGATGTAAAGGCTGCAGCTCCTGTTGCTGTTGCTGCTGGCGCTGCTCCCGCAGGGGATGGAGCTGCTGAGCAAGCAGAAAAGACTGATTTTAATGTCGTATTAAAAGCAATAGGTGAGAATAAAATCCAAGTTATTAAGGCAGTAAGAGAGGTTACATCTCTAGGTCTTAAGGAAGCCAAAGAGCTTGTTGAAAGCGCTCCCAAGGCAATAAAAGAAGGCGTTGATAAAGAAGAGGCAGAGAGCATCAAGAAGACGCTTGAAGCATCTGGTGCGGAAATAGAAGTCAGTTAACTGTTTGTTCTTTGCAAATACGGACAATAATAGATTACTTGATAATTTTGAATCCATTAAACCGTATATATAAGTAGAGTACTTTCTTCTTTAGTTTGTTAGTTCTTTTTTGTTAGCTCTTTATGATATGTAGAACTTTCTTAATAGCTATCTAGATAGAAAATACTTTCAACAAAAGTTAATAAGATGGGATGAGACTGTACATTATTTTACAGAATTTGGTTTTGAAGTTGGTCGCGTGAGTTTATAAATATAATTATGGGGGTAAGCCAAATTGAGCCTTGATGGTGTAGAAGCGTTTAAGTTTAGGAAAAGTTTTTCGAAAATACCATCTGTTCTAGAAATACCTCACCTGCTTGAAGTGCAAATAGAGTCCTATAAGGATTTCTTGCAAGCTAATGCGGAACCGGACAGTCGGGACGATTTTGGGCTGCATAACGCCTTTAAAACTGTATTCCCAATAGAGGATTATAACGAAAAGGCGTCACTCGAGTATATTAGCTATCGTTTGGATAGGCCTAAGTACGAAGCAGTGGAATGTAGGTTAAAAGGATACACATATGTTGCTCCATTATATGTTACTTTTCGACTTGTAATCTGGGATACGGAAACAAGCGATGAGCGTACTATAAGGGACGTAAAAGAACAGGAGGTGTATTTCGGCGAAATTCCCCTAATGACACCAAACGGTTCCTTTATTGTAAATGGTACCGAAAGGGTTATTGTAAATCAGTTACACCGTTCACCGGGTGTTTTCTTTGATCAGGTTAAAAACAAGGACAATAGCGCAGGCAGGTCTTCTTTTTCTGCTAGAATCGTTCCACATGACGGCAGATGGATAGATTATGAGTTTGATTCCAAGGACTTGCTTCATGTTAGAATAGATAGAAAGAAGAAATTTCTTGTAACTGTGCTGTTAAAAGCTCTTGGTCTCGATAATAAACAAATACTCCATTACTTCTACCCTGTTGAGTCAATACATATAAACTCAGAGGGAATGAGCAAAGATGTGAATTTTGACGTGCTTCCTTACCAAAGGTCTACAGCTGATATCTTGGATCCGAAAAGCGGTGAGGTGCTAATCAAGAAAGGAAGAAGATTAGTTAGGAACCACCTTGAAAAGTTAAAAACTGCAAATGTTAAAATTATTGCAATTGATCCTAGCGAACTAATCGAAAAATTTGCTGCGGATGATATTGTAGATAAGAAAACTGGTGAAGTTATTGTAAACTTCAATGAATTAATTACTGAAGAGAAGCTTGATGAAATAAAACAAGCTGATGTGGCCGAATTAAAAGTATTTTATATTGACAATGTTTCAGTCGTTGCATCTCTCAGAACTACGGTGCTTGCTGATAAAGTAATTACTAGAGAAGAGGCGATTACTGAGATTTATAAAAAATTTCGTCCTACTGATCCTCCTACACTAAACGTTGCGGAGACTTTCTTTGAAAATATGTTTTTTAATCCTGATACATACAGGCTCTCACAGGTAGGACGTCTTAAGATAAATTACAAACTAAACCATGGAATTTCTGATGAAGTAAACACTTTAACCAAAGAGGATATTCTGGGCACCGTTGGTTATCTCTTAGGTTTAAGAGGCGGAAGAGGCGCTACAGATGATATTGACCACCTAGGTAACAGAAGAGTTAGAACAGTAGGGGAATTGATTGAAGACAGGTTTTATCATGGGCTTGAGAGGTTAGCTCGTTCTGTCAAAGAGAAAATGGGATACCAAGCTGTTGAAAACCTAATGCCTAGTGAACTCTTGATTCCTAAAACGGTAATTGCTGTTGTTAAAGAGTTTTTTGCTACTGGACAGCTATCACAATTTATGGATCAAACCAATCCACTTTCTGAAATTACGCACAAAAGGAGACTCAGTGCTTTAGGCCCTGGTGGTCTAACGCGTGAAAGAGCAGGATTTGAAGTGAGAGATGTGCACTCATCTCACTATGGAAGAATTTGTCCGATTGAAACCCCTGAAGGACCTAATATCGGTCTTATCTCTAGTCTTAGTACGTTTGGGAAAATAAATGATTTTGGGTTTATTCAAACCCCTTACAGGGTAGTAAAAAAAGCAAGGGTTACAAACGAAATTATATATATGAACGCACTAGCCGAAGAGAAATATATTATAGCTCAGGCAAATGCTGCGCTTGACGAAAAAGGAAACTTTACATCTGAATTCATTTCCGCTAGACAAAGCGGTGAGTTTCTGATGGTTGATCGTGATCGAGTTGAACTAATGGACGTTTCCCCTGCCCAACTTGTTTCCGTTTCTGCTTCTTTAATACCTTTTCTAGAGCACGACGATGCTAACCGCGCTTTAATGGGTTCTAACATGCAACGCCAAGCTGTACCACTGCTTAGAACCAGCACCCCAATTGTCGGCACCGGTTTAGAGAATAGAGTGGCTAAGGATTCTGGAGTTGCTGTGTTAGCAAAGAGAGACGGTGTGGTTGAATACGTTGATTCAGCCAGAATTGTGGTAAGCGCTTATACTGAAAGCGGCTCTGATGAAGCAGGCGTTGATATGTATAACCTTCTTAAATTCCAAAAATCCAACCAAAGCACTTGTTGGAACCAGAAGCCAATAGTTAAGAAAGGGCAAGAAGTCAGGTCAGGTCAAGTTATTGCTGACGGTCCGTCAACAGATCATGGTGAGTTAGCTCTGGGTCAGAACATTCTAGTGGCGTTTATGCCCTGGGGCGGATACAACTTTGAAGACGCCATATTAATGAGTGAAAAACTAGTTAAAGAAGATAGATTCACATCAATTCATATTGAAGAAGTTGAATGTATTGCTAGAGAAACAAAACTCGGACGAGAAGAAATTACAAGAGATATCCCAAATGTGAGTGAGGATGCTCTCAGGAATTTGGATGAGAGCGGAATAATTAGAGTTGGGGCAGAGGTGAAACCGGGAGACATCATTGTAGGGAAAATCTCTCCTAAGGGAGAGACGCAGCTTTCTCCCGAAGAACGACTCTTAAGGGCTATATTCGGAGACAAAGCAGGAGACGTTAAAGATACATCTCTTCGGGCATCTCCTGGAGTATACGGAACGGTAATTGATGTTAAAATGTTAATATCCCGTGTTGTTGATAAGGACGACAGGGCTAAGAGCATTGAAGACTTTGAAGTTACCCGTTTGGAACAAGATAGAGACGATGAAATAAAAATTTTAAAGGACGATGCTTTAGAAAGAATTAAGCCTTTAATAGTTGATAAGACTTCTGCAGCAAAACTTACCGTGTCTAGAAAGACGGTTCTAAAGCAAGGTGATAAAATTGCTGAAGAAATTCTCCCAGGCATACCTTTTGAAAAACTTGCTGATATAAGTATTGAAAAAGGAAATAACGTTGAATCTGAGATTAAACGAATTATAGAAAGAACACTTGAGCAAATTGATTTAACAAATGTGATCTACGATCAAAGAATTTCGAAACTAACCAAGCCTGATGAACTACCGCCTGGTGTGCTAAAAGTAGTAAAGGTCAATATTGCAGTAAAAAGAAAACTTCAAGTAGGCGACAAAATGGCCGGAAGGCACGGGAACAAAGGTGTTATCTCTAAAATACTTGCAGAAGAGGACATGCCTTATCTTCCAAATGGTTCCCCTGTCGAGATGGTGCTCAATCCGCTGGGTGTTCCTTCAAGAATGAATGTTGGGCAGGTTTTAGAGACTCATCTTGGATGGGCAGGTANGGAGCTTGGTCAGAAACTAACTGAAATAATGGAAAGGGAGTTTAGTCCTAAGGCCTTGAGATCCAAATTGAAAGATATTTATGATTCTTCAGAAACCAAAAAGCTCATTGATAATCTCGATGATGAGGAAGTTATTGAGATTGCGAAACGTCTTGGGAGTGGAGTGCCGGTTAGATCCCCGGTTTTTGATGGAGCTTCAGAAAAACAGATAAAAGAATTGTTAACAGAAACCGGTCTGCCGGAAGATGGTAAGACCATATTATTTGACGGCCATACAGGTGATCCTTTTGATCAGAAAGTCACTGTGGGCGTTATGTACATGTTAAAATTACACCATCTTGTTGAAGAAAAAATTCATGCAAGAGCCATTGGTCCTTACTCACTCGTTACTCAGCAGCCTCTTGGCGGTAAAGCGCATTTCGGCGGCCAGCGTCTCGGAGAGATGGAGGTATGGGCACTCGAAGCATACGGTGCTGCATATACCTTGCAAGAGTTTCTTACAGTGAAGTCAGATGATGTAATAGGAAGAACAAGAATATTTGATTCTATTGTTAAAGGTGATTTGAATTTTGAGCCTGGTCTTCCTGAATCTTTTAAAGTACTGCAAAAAGAGCTTCAGGCGCTTTCACTAGATGTGGATTTGCTTGAAGGAAATGAATAGAAAGGGATTAATAATTTCAAAAAATAAAGGGAGGTAAAACGTGGACGTAGATACCCTTTTTGAAAAACCAAAAAATCCTTCAGAGTATTCTGCGGTTAAAATTTCAATAGCTTCTCCAGAGAAGATAAAAGAGTGGTCAAATGGGGAAGTAAAAAAGCCGGAGACTATTAACTACAGGACTTTCAAACCGGAAAGAAGCGGTTTGTTTTGCGCCAAAATTTTTGGGCCTGTAAAAGATTACGAATGTACTTGCGGAAAATATAAAAGATTAAAACACAGAGGAATCACATGTGAAAAGTGTGGGGTTGAGGTTATTTCTTCCAAGGTAAGAAGAGATAGAATGGCTCATATTGAACTATCCTCACCCGTTGCTCACATTTGGTTCTTAAGAAGCATTCCATCCAGAATTGGTATGCTCCTTGACATGACTCTTAAAGACTTAGAAAAAGCTCTTTATTATGAGTCTTATGTAGTTGTAGATCCTGGCGGCACACCCTTAAAATTCGCTGAAGTTTTAAGTGAAGATAAATACAGAAAAGCCGTAGAAGAATATGGTCATAGCTTTAGAGTTGGAATGGGCGCAGAGACTGTGAGAGAGATGCTCAAAAAGATTGATCTCATGGAGCTTTCTGAAGAGCTGCGTCTTGAAATGAAAAACACTTCATCTCCAATAAAAAGAGCCCGTATAGCAAAAAGACTAAGAATCAGTGAGGCATTTAGGAAATCAAAGAACCGCCCGGAATGGATGATTCTAACAAGAATTCCAGTTCTTCCTCCTGACTTGAGGCCACTCGTTCCGCTAGATGGAGGAAGGTTTGCAACATCTGATCTTAACGATTTATACAGGCGTGTTATCAATAGAAATAATCGACTAAAAAAATTACTTGAATTAGGCGCTCCTGATATTATTGTCAGAAATGAAAAGCGTATGCTACAGGAATCTGTTGATGCGCTTTTGGAGAATGGACGTAGGGGGAGGCCGGTTCTTGGTCATAACCACCGTCCGCTTAAAAGCCTAAGTGATATTATCAAAGGTAAACAGGGAAGGTTTAGACAAAACTTGTTAGGTAAGAGGGTTGATTACTCTGGACGTTCAGTAATCACAGTGGGTCCCGAACTTAAACTTCATCAGTGCGGAATACCCAAGCAGATGGGCCTTGAGCTATTCAGACCTTTCATATACCACAAGCTTGAAAAATGGGGAGCTGCTGCGACTATCAAAATTGCTAAGAAATTAGTAGAACAGGAGGCGCCGATTGTATGGGACGCTTTAGATGAAGTAATTAAAGAACATCCTGTTCTCTTAAATCGCGCTCCTACACTACATAGGCTCAGTATTCAGGCTTTTGAACCAATTCTTATTGAAGATAAAGCAATACAAATTCACCCTTTAGTTTGCCCAGCTTATAATGCTGACTTTGACGGTGATCAGATGGCTGTTCATGTCCCTCTGTCAATTGAAGCCCAGACCGAGTGCCGGGCGCTTGTAATGTCAACAAATAATATACTTTCTCCTGCTCATGGAAAACCTATAATTCTACCCACACAAGACATAGTTCTTGGTATTTACTACATGACAAGAGATGTAGCTTTTGATAAAGGCGATGGAAAGATCTTTTCCAATATACAGGAAGTCCAAATAGCCTATGATTCCATAGATGTTGGAATACACGCAAAGATAAAGATCAGAATTAATGACAAGATGTACGAAACCACAGTCGGAAGAGTATTGCTTTATGACATAATGCCAGATGGCATACCATTTGAATTGGTTAACAGAGTAATGACCAAAAGGGCATCTGAAGATCTTGTGGATAGTTGTTTTAGGGTTTCAGGTGGAAAAAGTACTGTAATTCTGGCAGATCGTATGAGGACTTTGGGATTTAAGTACTCCACAAAATCAGGTATTTCCATAGCAATTGATGATATGAAGATACCTGTGAGAAAAAAAGATATGCTACAAGTAGCCCAGGATGAAGTTCAGAAAGTACAAAATCAATACTCTCAGGGCCTTATAACTGATGGAGAGAGATATAATAAAGTTATAGATATATGGGCGCGTACGAGTGATGAAGTTGCTCAGGAGATGATGAAAGACATTACTTTTGAAGAAATGGTGGATTCTGAGGGACATTCCAAGAAGGGAGCGAGCGCTAATCCTATTTATATGATGATTGACTCAGGGGCCAGAGGAAGTCAAACTCAGGTACGTCAGCTTGCGGGGATGAGGGGGCTGATGGCGAAACCTTCTGGTGAAATTATTGAAACGCCGATTACTTCTAATTTCCGTGAAGGTCTTAGTGTTCTTCAATACTTTATTTCTACTCACGGAGCGAGAAAGGGTCTAGCTGATACCGCGCTTAAAACAGCAAACGCTGGTTACTTGACTAGAAGACTTATCGATGTTGCACAGGATGTAATGATTAAGGAATTTGACTGTTGTACCGTTGAAGGAATTACAGTCAGTGATTTAGTCGAGGGTGGTGAGGTAATCGAAAGAGTTGGAGAAAGAGTTCTCGGTAGAGTAACTGTTGAAGATATCATAGATCCGATTAGTGGAGAAGTAATTGTAAAATCTAATCACGAAATTGACGAACATGCAGCTTCAAAAATAGACGAAGCAGGTAGCATTACTGAAGTTAGAATAAGATCAGTACTGACCTGTGAAACCCGCATAGGGGTATGTGTGCTTTGTTATGGTAGGAACCTAGCGACTGGTAAGCTTGTTAACATAGGTGAAGCAGTTGGAATTATTGCTGCCCAGTCAATTGGTGAGCCGGGAACTCAGCTTACGATGAGAACCTTCCACATCGGTGGTGCTGCGAGTCAGAGAGCTGCAGAGAGCACTCTAGAAAATACACATGAAGGTGAAATCACCTTCCATGGAATAAGGACAGTAACAACAAGCGACGGAAGTCTTGTTGTTGTTAACCGTACCGGAACATTAATAATCGTTGATGATAAGGGTTATGAAAGAGAGAGATATCCTCTTGCGCTTGGAGCAAAACTCAAAGTAACGGAAGGGCAAAAGGTAAAAGAGGGCCAGCTTATTGCAGAGTGGGATCCTTATACTACGCCTTTCATTTCCGAATTTAATGGAACTGTAGGATTTGTCGATTTGGAGCAGGGCGTAACATTAAAAGAACAGGTTGATGAAGTTACCGGTATTTATAAAAAAGTAGTAATTGAATCTAAAACCTTGGATACTCATCCCGGTCTTGTTATCCATACTGACGAAGGAAAGAGCATTCAATATTCACTTCCAATAGGCGCCATTATTGAAGTTAACGAGGGAGACAAGGTTAGCGCTGGAGATATTTTTGCCAAGATAGCCAGAGCTACCGCTAAAACCAAGGACATAACCGGAGGACTGCCAAGAGTGGCTGAGCTATTCGAAGCAAGACTCCCTAAAGATCCCGCGGTTGTAACTGAGATCGATGGTATTGTTTCTTATGGGAAAGACGTTAAAGGTAAGAGAAGAGTGGTGGTAACTCCTGAGATTGGTGAGCCCAAAGAGTATTTAGCTCCTAGAGGTAAGCATATTTTAGTTAGAGAAGGAGAGCAAGTTACTTCTGGTGACCAGCTCGTAGACGGTTCCGTTAATCCTCACGATATTTTAAGAATAAGAGGGGAGCGCGCTCTAACGCGTTATCTTGTTGATGAAATCCAGGAAGTTTATAGACTGCAGGGAGTGAAAATTAACGATAAGCACATTGAAGCTATAGTAAGGCAGATGTTAAAGAGGGTAAGGATTAAAGACCCGGGCGATACTATACTTCTAGTCGGCGAAGCGATTGAGAAGCACGTATTCTTTGAGGAAAACGAAAGGGTTATCGAGCAAGGCGGTAGACCAGCATCTGCTGAACCGCTCCTTCTAGGAATAACCAGAGCATCACTAAGTACTGATAGTTGGTTGTCTGCGGCATCATTCCAGGAAACAACTAGGGTACTTACTGAAGCGGCATGTGAAGGGAAAGAAGACTACCTCAGAGGCCTTAAAGAAAATGTTATTATGGGTAGGCTTATACCTGCTGGTACAGGACTGCCGATATACAGGAACATTGACGTTGAGGTACCTGTACTTGAAGTTCCTGTCCCGAGTGCAACCGCAGCTGAAGAAGAATAAAAAAAATAAATGGAATCAGGGTCAATTATCTTGACCCTGATTCCTTAATCTAAATTACATTCCGTCTATAAATAAAATGTCTGAACATACTAAAACCGAAATGGATAAGGTTTACGATCCAAAAAAGGTTGAAGAAAAGTGGTATGAGGCTTGGATAGAAAACGGATATTACAAATCTTCTGTTTCAAGTGATAAACCACCATTCACAATAGTAATTCCCCCTCCAAATGTGACTGGTTCTCTTCATATAGGTCATGCTCTAAACAATACTCTTCAGGATATCCTTATTCGCTACAAGAGGATGAAAGGTTTTGACGTCTTTTGGGTTCCGGGCACCGATCATGCGGGTATTGCTACGCAAATGATGGTTGAGCGGGAGCTTGAAAAAGAAGGAACATCAAGGACAGATATAGGAAGAGACGCTTTTTTAGAGCGCGTTTGGCGATGGAAAGAAGAGTCCGGCGGAACCATTACTAATCAACTTCGACGTCTTGGAGCACTTCCTGATTGGGACAAAGAAAGGTTTACAATGGATGAGGGTCTTTCTAAGGCTGTGAGAAAAGTATTTGTTGACCTGTATGATCAGGATTTAGTTTATAAAGATAAGAGACTTGTTAATTGGGATCCCAAACTTTGCACTGCGATTTCTGATCTGGAAGTGGATCAGCGCGAAGTAAAGGGTAATCTGTGGCATTTTAAATATCCGATAGAGGATAGTACTGAATTTATAACAGTAGCAACTACTAGACCTGAAACTATGTTAGGGGACACTGGCGTAGCTGTTCATCCGGATGATGAGCGGTATAAACATTTAGTAGGAAAAAATGTAGCGCTCCCTCTTGTAGGCCGGAAAATTCCTATAGTAGCAGATGAATATAGCGATCCTGAAAAGGGCACTGGTGCTGTTAAGATAACNCCCGCCCATGATTTTAATGACTTTGAGGTTGGACAGAGACAAAACCTTGAANTGATCAATATCTTTGACTCGACAGCTCATTTAAACGATAACGTTCCTGATGCATATATTGGANTTGAGCGCTTTAAAGCTAGAAAAAAGATTATTGAAGACATGGAAGTCTTNGGTCTCTTGGCAGAAATTGAGGATACAGCTCATACTGTTCCCTATGGGGACAGGTCCGGGGTNGTGATAGAACCATGGCTAACGGATCAGTGGTATGTAGATGCTGAAAAACTTGCTGTAGAAGCTATATCTTGTGTCGAGAATGGAAGTGTAAAATTTATCCCTAAATACTGGGAGAGGACTTATTTTGAATGGCTACGTAATATTGAGCCATGGTGTATATCCCGACAGCTCTGGTGGGGACATCAGATCCCAGCCTGGTATGGGCCTGACGGGGTAGTGTTTGTAAAAACAACGGAAGAAGAAGCACTAAAGGCAGCTAAAGAACATTACGGTGAAGATGTTGATATCACACGTGATCCTGATGTATTAGATACATGGTTCTCCTCAGGTTTATGGCCTTTCTCTACTCTGGGGTGGCCCGAATCTACTCCTGCCCTTGCGAAATATTATCCCACGAGTGTTTTAGTGACCGCCTACGATATAATTTTCTTCTGGGTTGCCCGAATGATAATGCAAGGCCTTAAGTTTATGGAGGATGTTCCTTTTAAAGATATCTATATCCATGGGCTTATCAGAGACGAGCAAGGGAAAAAAATGAGTAAAACAACAGGAAATGTAATCGATCCGCTTGAGGTGATTGATGCATATGGAGCAGACGCGATGAGATTTACTCTCACAGCGCTTGCGACTCAGGGTCGAGATATCAAACTGTCCATGCCCGTGATTCAGGGTTATAGAAACTTCATAAATAAAATCTGGAATGCATCGCGGTTCCTGTTTATGAATTTGGAAGGGTACGACCCAGATTTAATTCCTGATAAAGAAGCGCTATCTACTTATGATCAATGGATACTTACTAAACTAAACCGAACGATTAAAGAAGTAGAACAATCTATTGAAACTTATGAATTTGATAAAGCAGCCAGTTCAATTTATCAATTTTTCTGGGCAGAATACTGCGATTGGTATCTGGAGCTAGTTAAACCAGTACTCTATGGAGACAATCAAGAAGATAAGCAGAGAACAAGAAGTGTCTTAGTTAGAGTATTGACGAATGCGCTGGGACTTCTTCATCCAATTGCACCATTTGTTAGTGAGGAGCTCTATCAAAGGTTAAAGAGCTTTGGAGTGAATATAAAAGGTGTAGATAATGATATTGCTGAAAGCATCGTGATTAGCGCTTTTCCAGAATTTAATGATGACGAAGTTTACACGGATGCTGAGAATGAAATTGAATTCATAAAAGAAATAGTGGTTGCTATAAGAGGGCTCAGAGCATTAGTTGGTCTCCACCCTTCAGAACGAGTGAATATTTCATTACTTCCAGCTAGTAAAAGTGTGGTTGCTCAAATATCTCATAACAGAAAATCCATTATAAACCTTGCATCACTTTCTGCCCTTGAAATCTTAGAAAATGAGAAACCTGAAAAAGCAATGGCGCAGGTAATTCCAGGAGTTGAAGTGTTCCTTCCAGTTGAGGGTTTAATCGATATAGGGAAGGAATCACAGAGAATCAACAAAGAACTTGGAAAAGTAAACAAAGATTTGGAACAAACAGAAAGAAAACTCTCCAATTCAAAATTCCTCAATCGAGCTCCCGAAGATATTATTGATAAAGAGAAGCAAAAATTAGAGGAATTTTCCACTCAAAAAAAGAAGCTTGAAGAAGTATTATCAAAGTTAAAAGAAATAAGTTAGATTCCTTTTTCAAAATATAGCCTTTATTTTTAAAGTGTAGTGTCAGTTGGTGTTCATAGGGAAATAAAAGTCTCCCTAAACACTACAGCAAATTTTATGATGAAGAGCTGTGGGAGATAATTGCGGAGAAAGACAAGTTGATGCTGAATATATTTGGTTATGAGTTTGAGGTTAAATCTAAGAGTTAGTATCGAACTCAGTTAAATGTTTTTCTCAACCACCAAACAGTCCGAGTTGTTTATGTTTGGTCTTCTGGTCTGTCAGTTCAACAGGGTAATTTCCTGTGAAACAAGCATTACAAAAATGCTCACTTCCGTTTACTTTCCTCGTTGCTTCTACAGAACTCATTACACCCTCAAGACTCAAGTATCCTAGAGAATCAGAGGTAATGTATTTCCTTATTTCCTCTGTATTAAGCGAGTTTGCTATAAGCTCTTCTTTTACAGGAGTATCGATACCGTAGTAACATGAGAATTTTGTAGGAGGTGAGCTTATTCTCATATGGATTTCTTTAGCCCCTGCAGCTCTGATCATTTTTACAATTTTCCTACTTGTTGTCCCTCTTACGATTGAGTCATCTATAATTACCACTTTCTTTCCTTTTAGTACTTCACTTATTGCATTTAATTTAAGTTTCACGCCAAAATTTCTAATAGATTGCTGTGGTTCAATAAAGGTTCTTCCCATGTAGTGACTTCTTAAAAGCCCTAACTCAAGTGGAAGCCCGGCTTCTTCCGCATAACCCATTGCCGATGGAACTCCCGAATCAGGTACTGCCACGACAATGTCCGCATCTGCCGGATGTTCTCTTGCAAGCTGTTTGCCAAGCTCTTTCCTCACTTGATAAACATTTCTTCCTGTTAGAAAACTATCAGGTCTTGCAAAATATATATATTCGAAAACACAGTAGGCATGTTTTACTTCGCCAAATGGTTTGAAAGACTCGATTCCATCAGCGCTTACGACTATAATTTCTCCAGGATCTACTTCTCTTACATAGTCAGCTTCTATCAGATCAAATGCGCAACTTTCAGAAGCAAATACTGGCGAGTCTCCCAGCTTCCCCATAGCTAGTGGCCTGAATCCATAAGGGTCTCTTGCCGCTATCATATATTCCGGAGTTAAGAACATCAAGGAATATGCTCCCTTGCATCTCATAAGGGCTTCAATAATTCTTCTTACTAATTTTTCCTCTTTTGATTTGGCAATAAGATGAACTATTACCTCAGTATCAGTTGTGGATTGGAATATTGCGCCATCTCCCTCTAGTTCATCTCTAAGGTTCTTGGCATTGGTTAAATTGCCGTTATGCGCAATTGCAAGTGAGCCTCTGTAATATTTTATAACTATGGGCTGCATGTTTTTGAGCTGGCTTGATCCGGTAGTTGAATAGCGAACATGTCCTATTGCACTTTTACCTGGAAGCTCTGACAAAACTTCTTCAGAGAAAATATCTGATACGAGACCCATATCACGGTGATTATGAAGGTTTACACCGTCGGATGTCACAATACCAGCGCTTTCCTGACCCCTGTGTTGTAGAGCATGCAATCCCAAATAAGTTAGGTTGGAAGCTTCGAGGTTATTGTATATGCCAAAAACACCGCATTCTTCTTTAAGTTTAGGCATAAGTTTTTAGTATATTCTCAAATCCCTGGGCCCATCTGCTATAGGCTTTGGATATAGGAATATCGATTAGGTCCTNTATTAATAGTCTTGTACCGCTAACTCTACCAATTGTTTCCATTGGTAAGTCTAATTCCTCTACTAATNTTTTAAGCTTATTAAGGTTTTTATCGTTTAGAGATACTATTGCTCTGCCTTGTGTTTCAGAAAATAAAATAGCATCTTTTCTTATCAAATACGGCACTGTTATTTCAACACCAACTGGACCGTTAGGTGTAAAACACGATTCAGATATAGCCACTGCAAGACCACCTTCAGATATATCGTGCGCAGAATTAATTATACCTTTTTCGGAAGCTTTAAGTAAGACCTTGATTAATCTTAATTCCTGACCTAGGTCAAGTTCTGGAGGTACACCTGAAACTTTGCCGTGAATTTGTTTTAGATATTCACTCCCACCAATTTCCTCTTTTGTTTCACCTAACAAAACGATTAAATCTCCCTCGTTTTTAAACCACTGAGTCATGTGCGTGTCGGTATTTTCTATAAGTCCTACCATGCCAACTGTAGGGGTAGGGTAGATTGCTGTGCCTTCGGTTTCATTATAAAAACTTACATTACCGCTTACGACCGGTGTGTTTAATTTCAAACAAGCCTCACTCATGCCATTTATTGCCTGATCGAATTGCCACATTACTTCGGGATTCTCAGGACTTCCGAAGTTGAGGCAGTCTGTTATGGCAAGAGGCTTTGCTCCGGAACATGCGAGATTTCTTGCGCTCTCTGCGACTGCTATACCAGCTCCAATATATGGATCAAGAAAACAGTATTTTGAGTTACAGTTTACTGTCATAGCCACTGCTTTTGTCGTGCCTTTTATTCTGACAACTGCTGCGTCTGAGCCCGGCAATGTAAGAGTATTAGTTCTAACCATATAGTCATACTGCTCGTATATCCATCTTTTGCTTGCTAGAGTAGGGGCGGATAAAAGAGTTAAAAGAACTTCTTCCAGATTGTTTGGTATAGAAATCGCGGATGTCTCAAAGTTCCTAGTATTATCAAGGTACTTGGGTTTAGCTAATGGTCTATTATATGCCGGCGCCTCCTCGGAAATAAGGTTAATAGGGATTTCTGCTGAAAGTTCGTTTTTGTCGGTTATCACTAACTTGCCGCTATCAGTAACTTCCCCTATTACGCTAAAATCAAGATCCCACTTCTTAAATATATCTTCGGCAATCTCTTCTTTCCCTTTTTCAACTACCATAAGCATGCGTTCTTGTGATTCAGATAGCATTACTTCATAAGGAGTCATCTCTTCTTCTCTTCTAGGAACTTTGTCGATTTCTATGTTAAGACCTGTTCCCGCGCGTTCTGCCATTTCTGTCGAAGAAGAAGTCAGCCCCGCAGCGCCCATGTCCTGAATGCCAACTACAATTCCTGTCTTAAAAAGCTCTAGGCAGGCTTCTAAAAGAAGTTTCTCTGTGAATGGGTCACCAACTTGGACAGCTGGTCTCTTTTCTTCAGCTTCTTTTGTAAAGGTTTCAGATGCCATTACCGCACCGTGAATGCCGTCTCTTCCTGTTTTTGACCCTACATAAATAACAGGGTTGCCGACACCAGTTGCATAACCTTTGAATATTCCATCTGTCTTGGCGATTCCTAAAGCAAACGCATTTACCAGAGGGTTGCCGTTATAGCAGTCATCAAAATAAACCTCCCCACCCACAGTAGGAATACCAATGCAGTTGCCATATCCTGCTATTCCGTCGACAACCCCATCTACTACAAATTTAGTCTTGGGCAATGAGGGGTTGCCAAATCTTAGTGAATCAAGTATTGCAATGGGTCTTGCTCCCATAGTAAAGATATCTCTTAATATTCCACCAACACCCGTAGCTGCTCCTTGATATGGTTCTATAAAAGAGGGATGGTTGTGGCTTTCCATTTTGAATACGGCGCATAATCCATCTCCAATATCAACTATTCCCGCATTTTCCCCAGGGCCTTGGATTACAACATCACCTTCGGTGGGGAGTCTTTTAAGATGAATTCTTGAACTCTTATATGAACAATGTTCCGACCACATTGCGGCCAGAATCCCTAGTTCCGTAAAATTAGGCTCTCTGCCAAGAGTATTTACGATCTTGTTATATTCTTCTTCTGTTAGTCCGTGATCTAGCGCGGTTTGTAAGTTGGGCATATTCGGTTTATCTCTCAGCTATTAATATACCTGTAAATTACGTTAGGTTGTATGGTATGATTCGCTTTTGAATTAATAAAACGAACAGAATTATCTTACAATTCTCTATGCCTAAATATGTTTCTAAACTTTTAAAGTAAATTTAAAGAATTAACAGTTGTAACTTTGAATATTAAATCAAATACTATGGGCCGAATTACATCATAAAATGCTTTAGGTATTAATTGCAACCAGTCTCTATTGCATGTATACTTAATATTGTAGTGGTTGCTGACATTTGGAATCAATTCCTTAGCACTCTAAGTTTATATATATGTTTTATCTCCAGTCTCTGAGTTTAAATAATCTTCTAAAACAATCTATAGAACTATATTAGCCACAACTTGAATCGCAAATTTTAGAATAGTCTTTTCAACCATACAAACACTATGCCTAGTCAGTACAGCGGCTATTGTATAATGGTTTTTCGCCTTGTATCATTACTTGAACTGAAATTATATGGATTAATATGCAAGATAAACAGTCTATAAATATTAAAGATTTAAGCCCTCAAGAAATAGAGGACTTTGTTCTTGATAACAACTTGAAGCCTTTTAGGGCCCGGCAGATCAGCAAATGGTTGTATAAAAAAGGTGTTGACTGCTTTGAAGAGATGTCCGATCTTTCTAAAGAATTTCGGGATCTTCTAGAGTTCTCGTTCTCTATAGGGTCTTCACTCGAATTAGATCAAGAGCAAGTGTCCGAAGACGGAACCAAAAAGTACTTATTCAAGCTATCCGATGGTAATCAAATTGAAAGTGTTTTAATTCCAGAAAAATCTAGAAATACACTTTGTATTTCTTCCCAGGTTGGCTGTGCGCTTGGCTGCACATTCTGTATGACTGGAACAGTCGGAAAGATAAGGAATTTGAGGCCTTCGGAAATTCTAGACCAGTACATTCTTGTGAATGAATACAATGGAAATAGTATTACCAATATAGTTTTTATGGGTATGGGGGAGCCTTTGGATAATTTAGAAAATTTAGTAAAAGTAATAAATGTTTTAACAGACCCAAACTATATTGGACTCTCTCCCAAACGTATCAC
>JGI24023J19991_10001242_pt1 | contig 19817 bp, 14 predicted proteins | sample Cruoilmetagenom1_FD_19991 | JGI IMG/M metagenome (IMG submission 19991) | reverse complement strand
CATTATTGGGATCGAGGCTTGCGGCGATCTCGATATATCGGCGCCCCTGCTGTAGATGGCCATCACGGATCTCGGCCAAGCCTTGTCCCAGGCGAGCCAGCGGATCAGCCGAGTCCAGTGTTAATGAGCGCTCGAAGGTTTGCTTTGCACGATCAACCTCAAACTGGATCAGGTACGCAAATCCCAGGATGGTTTGCGTGCGCGCCAAATCCGGCTCCAACTCACTGGCACGTTTCGCGGCATTCAGACCTGGCTGGAGATCGCCCGTGGATAAATACAATTCTGCCAGGCGCGCCCAAGCCAATGCATGCCCGGATTGTAATTCCACCGCTTTTTGCGCCGAGCGTTTTGCCGCTTTCAGATCAAACCGGGCCTGCATAGCATAGGAACGCGCGAGATGGGCTGCCACGGATCGGGCATCCTGAGCGATGGCCTGGGCAGAAAAATCCAACGCCTTGTCTTTTTCATTTTTTGCGATGGCAATAATACTGCGCAACGCCAGGGCCTCGGCCGAGGTCTTCCCTTGCAACGCCGCTTCTGCTGCATCGACCTGACCCACCTGTAACAGGTCTTCCGCCTGCTTCAAATCCTCGACATTCAGGCGTGGGTAATATAATGACCACTGCACACTATCGACAGGTTTGATATCCAGGCGCAAGACGGGGCCCTTACCCTGGTAGCTCACCGCTGACTGATTCTTTGTCAACACAATACGCCCATGCTCATTACTAACAGCGACCTTGCCCTCGATAACACCCACTAACGTATTATCACTGCCAACCTCAACCAGGAACTCAGTCCCTTCAACATCGGCATTCACAAACGGCGTACCCACTTTTAATGCACGCGGCACCCGACTGATCGAATGCAATGTGCCGGTGATCAGATCAATCCAGGAACTGTCTTTTTTAGGGCCGGATAAAATCAACGTGGAATTCTGGTTCAGCCTGAGGATGGTGTCATTATGTAACTCGAGCGCCGCGCGACTGTTTTCCTTCACCCGAATGGTATCACCACGGCAGTACACCTTTTGCAACTCAACGGACTGCCATGTCGCCTGATTCTTTTCACGCACATCCACCACACCCTGGACCGAAACGACCCGAGCGATCCAGTCATCGCCACAGGCTGAATAGACAGCAAATGGGAAAAGAAACACAGACAGCATCGCTGACAGCTTGAAAAACACAGATACAAACATGGCCTGCGAACTTAGCATTCGTTGCTTCACGGCATTCATTGTTGATCTCTCCTGAGGCTACCGGTCACAGTATAACCGGTAAATACTATATAATTATGTTATTATTTAATAAGCGACGTGATGATTTCAAGGAATGATTGTACTGTGATCGATTTTTTCGTTCAATTGGTTTTTTAACTCAAAAAAAATCAGCCGGCATATGCCGGCTGATTATTCGTTCTTCACTAACAAGCCGTTAACTCAAATCGCAGCAGCATCTCAACTCGAGATAATAGGTGTGTAATACTCACTCTATGAAGCTAATCCCACATATGCATGCTAGCAACTCGGTATACGCTTGTTAAAAAAAGGACCTGAGATTATTAAAACTCATATTTTTGCTAAATTTATTCATTATCCCTTTTTTTAATGTGTAAAACAAAATGAATCTGTCTGCCCACTGAACGTAATTGCTACGCAGTCCGAGCCCTCAAAATGGACAATGGTATAAGTTTTAATGCTGAGTATCCGGGAAGACTTGATCGGGAAAGTAGACTTAGCCCCACTCCTCTCAACTCTGCGACCTTTACTGTCTTTAACCACAAGATTACCTTTTGTATCAAAGCTGATTGAATAATCTTTCTCGATCTGGTGATTTCCGCCCCCATCATCTGGTTTATGTTGGCGCATATGCCCTGCACACCCTGACAAAAAGGTGAATGATAATAAAACCAACAACCCCCCAAATAATCGAAAACCATTAAATTTATTCTGCATAGCCATTTCTCCCTCGTTCGACTTTAATATTATTAATATACCCAAGAAAATCTTGCAAATACAAATCGGTCTGGAAAGGCTTCAGGATTGGCCGGATCCAGATCCTGATATTGAAAATTTTTATCCAGTAGATTTTTCACACCCAGATCGAACCGTCCCGATCTATGCGGCAGATAGTAACTGAAGTTTAAACCCACCAGCCAAAAATCATCCTGTGCGTTGAACAATTGATTATTTGGCTGATCAAAAAATTCACCATCCTGATCATAATGCGTCAAATTTATACCAAATTTGAAATCAGCATTTGGCAAATAACTCAAACCCACTGGTATCCGTTTTGTTTTTAAATCAACCACACCCTCAGTATGTGGTTCAGTCGCATTATATTCCCGTTTAAAAACGATATTTTCATAACCTAGCTTCAATGCCCACTTGTCATATGGCAACCAATACAGGTAGCCACGATAATCACGCTCTTTCCAATCGGCATTTAGTACCGTTCCTGCAGTAACTGATCGATATGGTACATCCAGATTTCTCCCTGACGCTTCAACACTAAACTTCAGGTCAGAACTATATTCATGATCTAAGCCTAAGCCAACTCGCGTGACTACCGTTGCATTACCATCGTCAAAAAACTGATTGAAACCTGCAATCTGTGTAGGCTCTATACTTTGATTATTTACCAAATCACGCTTTACAGTCTTGAACGCAGCAAATCGTAATCTGGATTGTTTATTTAATTGCACTGACAAACCAAATTTCGGATTAAATTCATCACTATCTATTAAAATATTATCAAAATTATCATAACTTAAACCGCCCGTAATAATAACCTTATCATTTAAGTAATAGTTTGAATAAATATATGCATTCGTATGTTCGGTGTCACTGGGGCTTTCACTTACACATGAAGGCGCAAGTCCCGCAATCAAACATGGAAGCGGAGAAAAATCAAATACAAAGATTTCTTCATTATCAGACTTATAGCTTCCCACTCCTGATATCACATCGAATGAATCAGATTTATACTGATGCTGTATTTCTATACTAAGCGCATCTACATTATTTTGGGCATCAGAACCAAATTGCACAGGCCCTACAGTAAGAGTATCCCTCAAGCTCGCCTTGTCTCGTTGCTTAATAGCAGAAACTAAAACCGATGAATTTGTTGAAACAGCATGACGCAACCCAAGGCGAAAAAGTTCAGAATCCCGAAATTCTCGCTGACTCTCCGAAAATCCGAACCGATCTACCTTGATGCTAATATCACCCTTTTCTTGTTCTGAATCGCGATATTCAAACTGGAGACTCGTTTTGTTCGTTAATGCTGCTTGCAAGAAAAGGTTTGCGATTTGTCTGTCCTGGTCATTGTTTAGACGGTAGCCTTCCGTACGATATTTAAAATAACCGACACTATAAAAGATATTGTCCCGCAATCCTGAGTAAGCCAGATCAACTCCTTCTGTACCCAAGCCTCCAAGAATGGTATCAAGATTAACCCGGCTACCATTACGCATAAAAAGACTATTATATTCACCAAGACCAGCAGATGAGGGGCCACTGCCTTCCAGTATTCCCAGATCACTCTCCTGCAACTGCGGGCGTATCGCACTGGTGTTTAGCGGCTGCATGAGTAATGTTTGCAGCACCTCACTGACACGCGCTATCTCATGTCTGGGCAAAGAGCTATAGGACTCAGCAAGAAAACGATGGGCTGAAGCATTCGTAGGATCACGATTGACAGCATCATACGCTTCTACGAGTGCCAGCTGGCCAAAGCCGATGTCATTATATATTCGAGCCAGGCTCGCTGCTCTTGACGCCTCATCTGCATCCAGTAAAAGCTTTGAGCGATAGACCAAACGATTATCATTATTTTCGATTGATTTCCTCAAGTCCTTTAACGCGCCTATGGGATTATTCTCGCTCTGTTTTCTCAGTGCATCATATAACCAGGGCGTGGGGTCTTTCGGATCCATTTGCTTGGCCAGAGCAAACTGATCAGCCGCCAGTTTATTACGTTTTTCTTCATAGTAGGCCTTACCCAGATAACTCCTAATCAATGAATTATTAGTATCCAGACTCGCCGCAATTTCGATCTCACGCCGACCCTGTTGCAAATCCCCTTCACGAATCGTCGCCAGACCATTACCCAATCGGGCGAGTGGATCAGCGGAATCCAGTTCAATCGCTCGCTTAAAGGTCCGCCTGGCCTTGTCTGTTTGGTATTGGAGTAGATGCGCGAAGCCCAGGATACTTTGTGTTCGCGCCAGTTCCGGTTCCAGTTCCGCGGCTCGTCTTGCAGCCGACATGCCTTCATCCAGCTCTGCCAGGGACAGATGCAACTCGGCCAGTCTTGTCCAGGCAATAGCATGTTGCGGGTTTTTACTGACGGCCTCTTGTGCTGCTTTCTTTGCACCGGGTAAATCAAAATTCGCCTGTCGCGCATACGATAATGATAAATACGCGACGGCGGATGCGTTATCAACTTGTACGGCTTGTTGCGCCAGCGCGATGGCCTGTTGCTTTTTGTTAGTGGCAATCGCGATAACGCTACCGTAGTGCCAATGCATCGGCGTTGTCTTGTCCTTTTAATAAGGCTTCGGCTGCTTCGACCTGACCGACACGCAACAGGTCTTCCGCGGGTTTGAGTGAGGCAACATCCAGCGATGGATAATACAGCGACCACTGCACACTATCGGCCGGGCGTATATCCAGCCTGAGCACGGGTGCCTTACCCGGATAGGTGATCGCGGCTTGATCACCTGCGAGGGCAATCCGTCCATATTCGTTACTGACTGTCACCAGGCCTTCTATCACACCCACCAGGACATTCTCGGGCGCGACTTGCACTATAAATTCCGTGCCGTCGACACCTGCATTCACCAAGGGTGTTTTTATTTTCAGAGAGTGTGGCACACGGCTGATGGAATGTAGTGATCCCTTGAGCAGATCCAGCCAGGAGGCGTCTTGTTTAGGCCCTGATAATTTCAGTGTAGAATTCTGATTAAGCCTGAGAATGGTGTCGTTATGCAGTTCCAGGGCTGCGCGGCTGTTGGCCTGTACGCGGATGGTATCGCCCTGGCAATACACATGCTGTAGCTGGGCGGCTTGCCAGGTCTCTGTGTTTTTTTCGCGCACATCCACNTGACCCTGGACAGACACAACCCTGGCTATCCAGTCTTCTGAACAGGCGGCATAGATCGTGNGTGGTAAAAAAAACACGAATAAAGCGGCTGACAGTTTAATACCTACTGACAGTTTTCTGTCCATAGCACATGATTTTCGTTGCTTCACTGCATCCATTACTGACAAGCTCCAGAGCTGTCATTCGTGCGACAGCGTGACTGGTATGCATTACATAACCGAGTTCAGCACTGGTTCGTAATACGATTATTAGTTATGGCAAATATTCTACTATGAAAAATTTTACAATCAATTAACACTTTTAACAGTAAAAAAGGTAATTTAACACTGCAATCATAGACTATCTATGCTTTATTGATGATATTGATAGTACCAATTAACAGTTATTATCTTTACTTAATATTTTTTACTTATCTTGCATATTGATCACCCCGCGCCAGTTTTCTGGCGGAGTGAATTTATTATTTTCGCAGTAGTGGCGATAAAAACTGGAGGGGCCATCCTGTGGATAACTTTTGAGGATATGGGTAAAGTCCTGACAAGCTTCAACCCACTGCCCCTGCTGGAAACGTGTCAGTGCTTCAGCAAACAGATGCCAGCGTTGCTCACGCTCCGCCCTGTCCACTACCTCTTTCCCCTCTATTTCATACAAGGGCAGCGCCACTGTTTTTCCTTTTAATATAAAGAGTCCGACACAACGACTGTCGAAGCTATCCAGGCCTTCGATAACATCCGCACTGGCGAGCAAACTGACGCCCAGGTATTTGTTCATGCCTTCAATACGCGATGTGGTATTGACGATATCGCCCACAGCACGGTATTCATAGTGGTCAACGGCCCCGACGTTACCGATCACCATCGCTCCATAGTGCAGACCGATACGGGTAGGCAGTACATTATCCTGATGGCGTTGATTAAAATGTTCAACACTGTGCATGATCTCGATCGCTGCGTGAACTGCCTGTTCACGTTGCTGCTGACTACCTGACGGATTGGTCCACAAGGCCATAACGGAATCACCAACCACGTCGGATATAATCCCTGCATGTCGGCGGACGGGTTTAAAAATGGCTTCATAATACTCATTCATGAATACACTCAATTGCTGCGGCTGCATTTTTTCAGACAAGCGGGTGTATTGTTGTGCATCGGTAGAGAGGCAGATGCCGTGCATTAGTTTTCCACCCAGGCCATGATGGGTAATATCACGCGCCAGACGATTCACCTCGCCCTCAGGGAGATAATAACCGAATGCCCTCTGGATATTTTTACGCTGACGATTGAGTTCCTGATAGTTCCAGCTCATGCCTACGAGCATAACCATCGGCAATTGGACTAGCAAAGGCACCACCAGGGGCAACCAGCAACCGTCATAGGCAAACCATTGCCATGCCAGTATAAAATACAAGCCTCCCGCCAGCATTAAACTCACAGGCAACCAGGCCCCATGGCTTTTACGGAATATCACCACCAATACAACAGCAAAGAGCAACAGAACCAGAAAGCGCATTCCCAGCGTTGTCGGTTTGACCGCGGTACCATCAATCAGGTTGGCCGCCGCGGTTGCCGTAATCTCGACACCGCTGATATCAAGCCCTTCTTCATTTGAATAAACACTATAAAAACCGTCTTGCTGTTCCCATTGCCGGTGTTCGGAAAAGCCGACAAAAACCAACTTGTCTTTCAGTTCGGCCAGGACTTCATCGGACTCCAGCACCTGGTAAAAAGGGATGGTTTTGATGCTATGNGGGGGACCATAGTAATTCACATACTGGGAGGCATGGCTGGCATAAAGCGNTAGCATATTATTTAACGCCCGTCTTTTTTGCACTGTCATAGCAGTCTGCTCCAGACTTTTTTGCATGCGTAATGCCAGGTCTTTATCCTGCACAAANAACTCGTGCAAGTCGCGCATCAAGTCTGCAAATGTCGCCCTGCTCCATTGCCCTGACTGCTTATANTCATTAAATGTATGCTCGCTTACCATGGATAATCTATCGATGAATTCATNCAACAACTGCTCATGATACAGCTGATAACTGACCACCGGCAGGGTTGGTGCATCGCCCGCCTCGGGAACAAATTTCCAGAACTGGCTGACCTTTACAGGTACTTTCGGTAACGGGTTAGGGGCCAGGATGGCAGCAGCCTCCGCAAACATAGCCAGCGGCGGAATTAATTCATCGATAACCAAATGTGATACCCTGCCTTGATCATCGACGGCATTAACGACATTTTTTTGCAAAAAATTAAACAGGATCACATCACCAAAATCACGAATGGATTGCGCCAGCAATTGGTCATCCGCATTATTTCTACTGACGCGGAAATGAATATCAAAGACGACCAGCCTGGCACCCGCCAGATGCAGACGGTCCAGCAGGCGGGCATGCAGACTGCGAGGCCATTTGCGCGCCAGATTAGGCAGACCAAAATGTTTTGACGACGATTTATCGATACTGACCACCACCACGGAATCTGGTGATTGGGTAAGCCCACGGGCATGATATAACCAGGAAAGACCCAGATCCTCCTCCCAGGCCTGCACAGCAGGCAGAATAGACAGGCCACAGGCGACCACTGAGATCAGTACAAATAGTAAAAATGTCTTTTTAAGCCTTGAATATCGCAAATGGTGTTCCGTATACTATAGTTATAAGACTGATTCGCTTACCTGCTGGGGATTTAAACTCAAAGGCTGCCACCTGAGTGGAAGCCTGTGTGTTACAAACAGGTCATGATGACCACCATTGGCGGGCGACATAGTATCAGCGGAACCCTGTAATCCCGACGCATTGTTCCGATAGTTTGCCTTTAGTGTTACAAGGGCGCTAACAATAACGTTATTAAACAAATAAAACATAATGAAAAAAATTCTAACAAGCATACCGATGTTCTCAGATCTGGAAGACGATGAACTGCAGACGATCGAGTCACACGCGGCCTCCAAAAGCTACCCGAAAAATTCCATTATTATCAATGAAGGTGATGACACCAACTCCCTGTATATCATTCTCAGTGGAAAGGTTAAAGCCTTTCTTAGTAATGAGGATGGTAAGGAAGTTATTCTGACGATACTCAAAGAGGGTGATTACTTTGGTGAGCTGTCCATTCTTGACAGTGCACCTCGATCGGCATCGATCATGACCATGGAGCCCTGCAAGTTTTCCATTATCTCAAAGGAAGACTTTGACAAGGTGATGGACCAGCACCCGGACATCGCACGCAAACTGGTGGCAGAACTTTCCTCCACCATTCGGCGCCTGACCGACAGTGTGCGCAACCTGGCACTCATGGATGTGTATGGGCGCGTCGCCAGAACCCTGCTGGACATGGCTGAAGAAAAGGATGGCCTCAAGGTCATCGACCAGAAACTGACCCACCAGGATATTGCCAAAATGATCGGTTCATCCCGGGAGATGGTGAGTCGTATTATGAAAGACCTGCAAAAAGGCGGTTACATCACCCCGGAAAGTAAACGTATCGTCATCAATGAAAAATTACCGCCGGGGTGGTGATGCTTTAAACTCATAAGCGTATTCTCCAGACCTGTCATTGCGAACGCAATACCGCAATCTGCAAAAAGGCATACCCAACTCAAAACAACAACAGGCTGGATAGCATAATTAACAGATCGCCGCGGCACAAAAAACCGTGCCTCGCGATGACATACACAGATTGTTTAACTGTCATTGCAAACGAGCGTGATGACACCTTTTCGCCGACCATATGTCATTGCGAACGAACGTGAAGCAATCTCTCAAAAGACATATCCAGTTCAACATCATCAACGAACTGGATACCAATACCAACAGATCGCCGCAACATAGACATCCATAGAACCCCTTCGGGTTTCATTATGGGTACCTTATCAATGGTCAAAGCCACATAGAACCACTACGTGTTTCATTATGTATACCTTACCTGCGGTCAAGGCAACCTCGCGATGACATTTATTTAGCTTAAGTGGTTAACTTGCGATAAATATCGGACACCCTTAATGGTAGTTTACGGACATCGTCTAGCACCATATAGTTCACGGCTCCATACATGTGTGGCAAATAGTCTGCTCCCTCTGTATCGATCGTAATACAGAACGGATGAATACCATCACGCTTGGCTTCTATCAGAGCACGACGGGTATCCTCGATGCCATACTCACTACGGTATCCGTCAAAATCATCCGGCTTGCCGTCGGACAGGGTAATTAATAATTTTGTTTTGGCCTCGACCTGATTCAGGAGCCCGGAGAGATGGCGAATAGTGACACCCATGCGTGTGTAATCCTGAGGACTGATACCACTGATCCTGCCTTTGATCTCATCGTCATAAGGGTCATCAAAATGTTTGATCTTATACAGTTCACAGCGTTTACGCGTCATGCCAGAGAAACCATAGATTGCATAGCGATCGCCGAGGATTTCCAGTGCCTCACACAGCAGGATCAATGATTCGCGCTCGGCATCGTTGATCCAGCCCTTGGTAGAGCCGCTCATATCCACCATGAACATCACGGCGATATTGCGATCGAGTTTGTGCTTTTTGGTAAACAGGTGCTCGCTCATTTCCAGCCCGCTACTGACATCCCCCATGGCTTCGACAACGGCATCGATATCGACGTCATCACCATAAGGTTGCTTCTTCAACAGCTTGTCTTCGCCGCGCAGGATTTCAAAGGTACGGCGTATCTCATGCACCAGACCTTTATGCTTGCTCAGGGTATGGTCGATAAAATCAATCGACTGTTTTCTCACATCCACTTCGCGCAGCACACACCAGTTCTTGCGATAACTTTGGCGTTTACAATCCCATTCGTCGTAGAGGAAGGCACCTTCTTCATGATAGTTGCCCTTCCAGACATCACGACTTTTATCTTCGTCTTCCGTGTCATCCATGCGATAGGCGCCATCGCCTGCGGCCACCATGTATTCGGGAGGGATCTCACCGAGATCCTGATAGATAGAGGAGATCACATTCAGCACCTCATCGGGTGGCGGTAAAGGCGTACCGTCCAACGTCATCTCAACAACAACATCACCAAGCTCTTCATCGATATCGACCTCGATTTGCAGTTGTTTTTTATCCCCACCCTCATCCAGGCCTGCAAGGTTTTCCAGCATTTCCTGCGCCTCGTCTTCCAGTTTCCATAGCATGGCCTGCAAGGCTTGCTTGTCTTTTTGTAAGCGTAGTGAACGTACCCTGTCNACCTCATCCAGCCTCAATTCACCCTGAAAACACAGNGTCGACGGCATCGGTAACTCATAACATAACGGCAACAGAGTCAGACTGTCATGGATGCTGGCGTCAATTTCCAGCAATGGTGCAATATNCTGCCCCCAGGCAGATGGCACCANGCTTTCATTATTCAATTCACAGAGTTCCTGCATGAGCCGGTAGATACCTGGTAGATAGCGCTGCAGATGCGTACTGGTGCGTATAATTTCAAGACGATGAAAAACCTTCAATGCCTTTTCACTATCAGCAAACCCCTGCAGCACATCACGCACATCGACATGAAAACTGCCACACCATGTCAACGACCATTGATGGACCAACATGGCCTTGTATAGCTGAAAATTCTTTTGCTTGTCTGCAAACAGGTTTATTTGTTGCGGTAAGTACAGCGTTTCCGTATCAGTATAACACCTATCAGCCTGGTCGATTTTCAAGGCCCGTCCGTTAAGGCCCTGGACAAACAAAGTCAGGACATTATTGATTTCATCCAGAACGATGCCTTTCTGGCGCGCCTGAATTTGTTCTGCATAGCCCTCAACACTTTTCAGAATCGCGATACCGGCATGCAAGCCAGTGACATCAAAAGCATCAGTGGCGGATAACAACCAGGTTTTAACATCTTCTATCGACATCAAATCCAGGGCACGAGAGACATAAGTAGAAAATTGATAGGCGATTTCCGCATTGGTGCGCGCCAGCACTTCGACCCAATGCAAGACAAATTCCTGTTGTTCACGTGTATAGCGGGCCAATGCCCTGGCCGGTGCCGACGCTGTACGTCGCGATGACAACACCGGATCGAGATAGACATCCAGACGCGTTTCAAGATTTTCAGCACTCAAAACGGGGCGTAGCCCATCGGCATCCGGCAACTCATCTTCGTCATAGGCATAAACCGCAATACCTGCCCGCAGGTAGCGATTATCCCGCGTCGCCAGACAAATCTGCACGTCTTCGATACAGCGCCCTGGCAGGGTTTCCTTCAACAAGGGCAGCAGACTATCGGCTTGCCATGTCTGTAGTTGCGGCGACAACCACACGCCCCTGAACGGCGATTTGAGCAGCCGTGGGATCTTCATCATCATCGGCCCTAAATCACATTTAATATCCCAGCTGCGTTTATGTTCACTCTTGTGCAAGGCAGGCGGCTGGATAACAATCAAATCAAATTTTTGCTGTTCACGGATAGCCTGGTCAACATAGGCATGTGGGTCATCATGGACAAACTCCACATCCCAGGCGCCTAGGAACTGGCGCGCAATATCCATCGCTTCACGTAATGGCTCAACGTGCACAACACTGGCACCCGCCTGTATGGCAGCCGCACTGGTAATACCGCTACCGCCAAACAGGTTCAGCACGCGGATCTCGTCGAGGTGATAACAACCACGCAAGCGCTCATCCAGCCACTGAACACAGGCAAAATGTTCGGGAATCAGGGAAGGCCTGCCGTTGTCCAGCAAGCGCAAAGGCAATTGAGTGGAAAAGTAATCCAGCGTCCATTCCGGCGAGGCCTGTTGATTGGCAGGACGCCATGTATTCATCGCAGCCTGGGTGGTGTAGCGCCAATCCGATGACCAGTCTGACATTACACGGTCCCCACCACGATCGAGAGATGTTCTGTCGACCAGCACTTGACCATAGCGCTCCAGCACCCTGCCAGAACCAAAATCGACAAGCTCATAACCCGCATAAGGGGTTTTCACAATTATCTTTTTACTCATATAATGAATACTATAACCGAGTTCTGTACTCTGGATACGTTTTATACGTTACCATAAGTAAACGAAACAGACCGACAACTACCACAAATATAAAAGCGTTTCACGAGGCCCATAATGACGAAACCCCTTAACACTATCCTCATGGTAGAGGACGAACCTGACATCCAGACGGTAGCCAAACTGGCACTGGAATCGATTGGTGGTTTTACTATCCACGTCTGCAGCTCGGGACAGGAGGCCATCGATGCCGCCCCCGGCCTGCAAGTCGACCTGATCCTGCTGGATGTCATGATGCCGGGCATGGATGGGCCCAGCACCTTGCAGGCCCTGAGAAAACTGCCCGAAACGGCCAATACCCCGGTGGTTTTCATGACCGCCAAGGTACAACCACAGGAAGTACTGCAGTACAAAGAATACGGTGCGATCGATGTGATCCCCAAACCATTTGACCCGATGAATCTGTCCGACAATCTGCGCGAAATCTGGGAGCAATACCAGAAAAATAATTGAACAGCGATTAAAACAATGAGGCACTCAATTCATGTACTGCCAATAGCATTTCTGCATCGTCGGTGATGGCCTCGGCGATAGCGCTTTTACAGGCCACAGTGGGACTGATGCCTGTGGCGATCAGCTTGCCTGCATGAACCAGCAAGCGGGTACTGGCCCCTTCTTCCAGACCACTGCCCTTTAAATGACGCGTCATATGCGCAAACTTAATCAGTTTATCGGCCATCACACTATCCACGCCGGATTCCTTGATGACGATCTTTTTTTCCAGGGCCGCGTCCGGATAATCAAATTCAAGGGCGACAAAACGTTGCCGGGTGCTTTGCTTTAAATCCTTCAGGACACTCTGGTATCCCGGATTATAGGAAATAGCCAGACAAAATTCAGGCGTCGCTTCCAACAGGTCGCCCAGTTTTTCTATGGGTAAAACACGTCGGTCATCGGCCAGGGGATGAATGACAACGGTCGTGTCCTTACGTGCCTCGACCACCTCGTCAAGGTAGCAGATACCGCCACAACGGACCGCCCGTGCCAGTGGTCCGTCAATCCAGATAGTCTCCCCCTTACTGATGAGAAAGCGCCCGACCAGATCAGAGGCAGTCAAATCATCGTGACATGATACCGTAATCAGGGGGCGCTTGAGCCGCCAGGCCATGTGCTCCATGAAACGGGTCTTACCACAACCCGTAGGGCCTTTTAGCAATACCGGTAACTGGTTCTGGTAAGCGGCCTCGAATACTGCTATCTCATTACCGATAGCTTCATAATAAGGTTCTGATTCTATGTAATATTCTTCTGGTTTGAGTACTTTTGCCTGCACAGATAATGATCTCCGTCAATTCCAGTCCTGACTTAAATAATGACCATAACAGATTTAACATCCACCCGCATGTGTTCACGTGTGATCTCAACTCTGCCACGGGCCTCAATGCACAGATAAAAATACACAGGAACAATCAAACTAATATATAAGGTATACAGATAATCTATTCGCTTATCGGAAAATTCAATTGTGTAGAAGCCAGTTAATGCTAGCCGTGCGTAACAACTAAGAGTAATCTATATGCACTAAAAATACAGGTTACTCCCCCGGCAATGACATCGATAAAGCGACCGGGTAATAGACCAAGATAAGAATTCTTTTTAACATTCCGAACGGAGGAGATTCAATGTCGGATGTAATCGCAACCAACCAGACCATTCTGGTTGTCGGTGGCGGAATTAGCGGCATGACTGCAGCATTAGAAGCTGCTGAATGTGGCAAACAGGTTATCTTGCTGGAAAAAACCCCAGCCTTAGGTGGTCGTGTCAGCCAGCTGTATCGCTATTTCCCCAAACTATGCCATCCTACTTGTGGCCTGGAAATCAATAATCGTCGCGTTAAGGCCAATAAGAACCTGCGCATCATGACCATGGCTGAAGTCGCTGCGGTCAGTGGCGATGCCGGTAACTACAGTGTCAAAGTCAAGGTCAGTCCTCGTTATGTCAATGAAAACTGCACCGCCTGTGGCGACTGCGGCAAGGCAGTAGAAACTGAATTCGATGATGAATTCAATTACGGCCTCGGCAAACGCAAGGGCGCCTACTTGACCAGTAACATGGCTTACCCACAGCGATACGTCCTCGATCCTCGTATCATCGGTACCGATGATGCCACCAAGGCCAAGGAAGCATGTAAGTACGGTGCGATTGACCTGGATATGAAAGAAGAGGAAGTGGAACTTACCGTCGGTGCCATTATCTGGGCAACGGGATGGAAACCTTACGATGCAGCCAAGATCCAGCCTTATGGTTATGACCGCATTGCCAATGTTATCACCAGTGTTGAATTCGAACGCCTGTGTGATCCACATGGCCCCACGGGTGGCAAGATCCTGCGTCCATCCGATGGTCAGGAAGCCAAAAATGTCGCTATGATCCAGTGCGCCGGTTCACGTGATCTCAATCACCTCAAGCATTGCTCACGCATCTGCTGCATGGCCAGCTTGAAACACGCCAACTACGTCAATGAAAAATATGGCGAAGAAGGCAGCTCAACTATTTATTACATCGATATTCGTGCTATCGACCGTATCGATGACTTCCATCGCAAGACCAAGGAACTACCCAACGTCACGTTCACCAAGTCCAAGGTCGCTTCTATCACCGAAAACAAAGAAAGCGGTAATCCCGTTTTACACGGTGTCGATACTGAAGGTTATCATCGTTACAGCAACGAACATGACCTCGTGGTTCTGGCCATTGGTATGGAACCGAGCGTTCCTGCGGATGCCTTCCCGATAGAAGTAAAAATTAATGAAGAAGGTTTTATCGAAGCAGATGAAGCAAACGGCGCAATCTTTGCTGCCGGCTGTTCAAGTGATGCCCTTGATGTAAACCGTGCAGTACAAAACGCAACGGCCAGTGCCCTGAGAGCGATCCAGGTAGTTAACAGCGTTGCTGGAAAGGAGGGTTAAGCCATGGCAGACGAAAAGAAAGTTGGAACCTATATCTGTAAGGGCTGTGGCATTGGCGAACGCGTCAATACTTCACAAATGGCGACCATCGCCACGCGTGAATGTAAATCACAGGTCACCAAAGAACATGATTTTTTGTGTAGTGCCGAAGGCGTTAAATTAATACAGGACGATATCGACAACGAAGGTGTTAACCACGTCGCCATTGTCGCCTGTTCACGACGCGCTAAAACAGAGGCCTTTAATTTTGACAATGTCGCTATCTCTCGCGGCAATATTCGTGAAGGTGTTATCTGGGTACGTCCTGAAACGGACGAGAATCAGGAAACCACGCAGGAAATGGCAGAAGACTATACCCGTATGGCCGTGCATGAAGTCAGCGTTATGACACCGCCGACCTCCAGTCATGAATCCAAGGGCCTGAAAAATATCTTGGTCGTGGGTGGCGGTATCTCGGGTATGACTACTGCGATTGAGGCGGCCAAGGCCGGCTATCCCGCCACCCTGGTTGAAAAAAGCGGCACATTGGGTGGGGCGGCTGCCAAACTGCACAAACGTGTACCGGAAAGCTCACCATATGCTGACCCGGAAGATACCGGTGTTGATGCCTTGATCGCCGCCATTGAAGCGGACGACAAGATCACCGTTCACCTGAACAGCACGATCACCAAGACCAGTGGTGCACCGGGTCGTTTCTCGGCTGATATCTCTACCGAGTCTGGTGCTACCACAACGGATAATTTTGGTGCCATCGTACAGACATCCGGATTCACCGAATACGATGCCAACCAACTACCTCATTTAGGTTATGGCAAGAGCAAGAATGTCGTCACCCAAATGGAACTGGAAGCCCTGGCTAAAGCGGCCGACGGTGGTGCAATCAAAACACCTGACGGCAAAGACGTTAACAGCGTGGTTTTCATTCAGTGTGCCGGTCAACGTAGTGATGAAGAAGGCCAGTTACCCTACTGTTCCGGTCATTGTTGTTCGACTTCGATCAAGCAGGCCATGTACTTCAAGGACCAGAACCCGGCGATCGATACCACGGTCATGTTCACCGATCTGCGTACGCCGGGCGCTGGTGGCGAAGACTTCTATCGAAGCGGTCAGGATAAAGGCGTAATCTTTACCAAAGGTGTCGCCTCTGAAGTTAGCGACAACGGTAACGGCTGTACCGTCAAGTTCAAGGATATGATCCTCGACGAAGACACAACAGCTGATGCCGATCTGGTCGTTCTGGCGACCGGCATGGTCGCTAACGCCGGTGTTGATATCGAGGAAGTCGGACAGGATGAACCGGGGCAATGGGAAGTCAGTGTCGATTCTATCCTCAACCTTGACTATCGCCAGGGTAAGGATATGCCGCAACTGCGTCATGGCTTTAACGACTCACACTTCATTTGTTTCCCGTATGAAACACGTCGTACCGGCATCTATACCGCAGGGCCAACCCGTCGTCCGATGGACATTGGTCAGGCCATCGAAGATGCCACCGGCGCTGCACTGAAAGCGATTCAAGCGGCAGAAAATGCCGAACTGGGTCGTGCAGCACATCCACGCTCCGGCGACCTCTCGTTTCCAAGTTTCCGTAAAGAAGGCTGTACACAGTGCAAACGTTGCACAGTGGAATGTCCATTCGGCGCGATCGATGAAGACGAGGAACGTTACCCGCAGTTCAACGAAGGCCGTTGCCGTCGTTGCGGCACTTGTATGGGCGCCTGTCCGGTACGTGTTATCTCGTTTGATAACTACTCAATCGACACTATCGGCAACCAGATCAAGAACGTCGATATTCCGGAAGAGTTTGATGAAAAACCACGCATCCTGGTGCTGGCCTGTGAAAACGATGCCTACCCGGCTCTCGATATGGCGGCGATGAACGGCGCCGAATACAGCGCCTTTGCCCGTATCATACCAGTACGCTGCCTGGGTTCTACCAACCTGATCTGGATTACCGATGCCCTGAATAGTGGCTACGATGGCGTTATCCTGATGGGTTGTCAGAAAGGCGAAAACTATCAGTGTCACTTCGTTAAGGGTTCTGAAATTGCCCATGTGCGTATGAGCAAGGTGGACGATACGTTGCAATCGCTGAGTCTGGAACCGGAACGTGTAGAAACCTATGAGATCGCGATCACCGATATTGAACGCGCGCCTCAGCTCATCAACGATATGGCCGCGACAATCGAAAAGATTGGCATGAGCCCATTCAAGTTCTAAGGGAGCGATACCATGAGCGATATGAATACAGCAATGATCGAAAAATACCGCAACAGCTTCCTGCACGAAGTGGAAGCCAATGTGGAAGAAGGCGACTGGGTCAAGATGTGTATGCAGTGTGGCGTGTGCTCCGGCTCCTGCCCGCTGGGTCCACATTGGGATCACCCGCCACAGGAACTGTTCATGATGATCCGTGCCGGCAAACGTGATGAAGTACTCTCGTCTGAATCGATGTGGATGTGCACTTCATGCTACAACTGTATCGCACGTTGCCCACGCGGCCTGCCGATCACACACATCATGCATGGCCTGGCACATTATGCTCAACGTTTAGGTATTGCACCCAAAAATCAGCAAACCATGAAATTTGCCAATTTGTTCTGGGACAACCTGACTAAAAAAGGCCGTGCCAATGAATTACAGCTGGGCATCAAACTGTATTTCATGAATGGCATTGGTGAAGGCATCAAAACAGCCCTGAAGATGAAAGACGTTGGCCTGGGTATGTGGAAGACCAAACGTATGAGCCCGATGGAATACTTTGGTGGACACGGCATTAAAGACACAAAAGGTTTGCACGCCATCTTGAAGAAGGCACGCGAAATCGAAGAAGCTAAAGCCACGAAGTTCTAGGCTTAGGAGATTAAGAACAATGGCAAAGAAAGAATATTCATTTTACCCCGGATGCTCGTCACAGAAGGCAGCTTCGGCCTCTAACTACCAGACCTCGGTTAACAGCATGTGCGATGTACTGGATGTGCAGTTAAACGAGATCCCGGACTGGAACTGTTGTTCCGCCTCTATCGGCTATGCCGGTGGTGGCGAACTGCCACGTCTGGCATTGTCTGCACGTAACATGGCATTGTCTGAACAGGCCCACCCTGATCAGGACATCGTCGCGACCTGTGCCGCCTGTTGGCTGGCCACTAAAGAAACCCAGGAACGCCTGCATGGTGATAATGCACTGATGGAAGAAACCAATCAGGCACTGGCCGAAGGTGGCTTGAAAGTCAAAGCCAATCAAAATATTCGTCACATGGTTGAGGTTCTTATCGAAGACTTCGGTTACGACGAACTNGGCAAACACGTCAAGAAACCTCTGGAAGGTGTCAAGATTGCCGGCTATGTCGGCTGTCAGACTAACCGCCCATTTGGCATCGATGGNGAGTCATTCGAAAACCCTAAATACCTGGACAAGCTGGTTGAAACCATGGGTGCTGAGCCGGTTGAAAACTACGACAAGAAGGTATCATGCTGCGGTGGCGCACTGGCATTCAGTGAACCCGAAAAGAGTCAGGCGCTGATCAAGGACATCATCGAAGCAGCCTATGATGGTGGCGCTGACATGATCGTGACCCCTTGCCCTGTCTGCCAGATGAACGTCGAGGTTTATCAGGGCCAGATCAATGCCAAGTACAATACCAAGTTTGATATCCCGGTCGTGTACTACTCCACATTGATGTCGGTCGCCTATGGCAAAAACTATAAGGAATCCGGTCTGGATGGTCAGATCATCAAGGCCAAGCAACTGGATGATATTGCCAACAAGTAATTGCTAGCTATCATCTATAGAGGCCTGCTCGCGAGTGGGCCTTTTTTTTACCTTGGATAATCATGGGCATGCTATCGGAAGCCTGCATTGACACCCCGATTTTCTCTGGAATAGCACATTAAATAAATATAACCTGCTTGTAAACCTATTTGACATATTGATCACTAATACAATAACAGCTTAACGGGTTACTTAATGAGCGATCTTTCAGACACGGATCTAGTCAAACAATTTTGCAAAGGCAATGATGATGCCTTTGCCATGCTGATCCGTCGACATCAGGACAAGATCTACCGTCTGGCCTGTTTGAATTTATACCAGCAACAGGATGCGATGGACGTTACTCAGGAAGTTTTTATGCGAGCCTATCGTGGCCTGCGTAAATTTCGCTTTCAATCTGAACCGTTCAGCTGGTTGTATCGAACAGCAAAAAATGTATGCCATGAATTTAACAAAAAAACAAAACGCGACAGCGTCCTAAGCAGTGAATATACTGAAGAACTGAATAATTTAGCAGACAATAGTAATACGGAAACCAGACACTACCTTGAGGAAATCCGGCAACTGATTAACACCTTACCTGCAAGGCAACATGAGGTGGTTATACTGAGAATATTTGAAGGATTTTCGATCGACGAGACAGCAAAGATGATGAAATGCCGACCCGGTACCGTAAAGGCCTTGTTGCACAAGGCACAAAAACAGATACATACGTTCGAGGATTTTGAATCATGAACAAGTTAGATGACAAAGAAGAACAGCTCATTCGACAATACCGCTCGATCAAATCGCCTGCGGACTTATCTATTAATGTCAGCCGGTTTCATAGCGAATCTTTTTTGCACAACTGGCTCAGTATAAAACCATTAGGTATCGCATCTGCGCTACTACTCCTGGTTATTATACTATCTCTATCGGACAAGAGTACATTACTGCTCGATGATAGCGGCCTGACTCCGTCGTTCAGCTATCTATCAGCCGCAGGTGTCAGCCTGAGCATAGATAACACCAGT
>JGI24023J19991_10001241_pt1 | contig 19818 bp, 14 predicted proteins | sample Cruoilmetagenom1_FD_19991 | JGI IMG/M metagenome (IMG submission 19991) | reverse complement strand
AGCCGCGGTCGCCGAGCGCGCTCTGCGCCTTTTCGACCAGGGCCTTGAACGCGGCCGGCTCGCGCACCGCCAAGTCCGACAGGACCTTGCGATCCACATCGATCCCGGCGTTCTTCATGCCATGCATAAACTGCGCATAGGTCAGGCCGTGTTCGCGGGCACCGGCATTGATGCGTTGAATCCACAGGCTGCGGAAGTTGCGCTTGCGGACGCGCCGGTCGCGGTAGGCGTACTGCAGCGCCTTTTCGACGCGCTCGATGGCGGTGCGAAAGACGTTCTTGCCGCGGCCGCGATAGCCTTTGGCCTGATCGACAACCTTCTTGTGGCGGGCGTGCGCCGTGACGCCCCGCTTGACACGTGCCATTGCGAGGCCTCCTTAGGCGTAAGGGAGAAAGTGACGCTTGACGATCTTGGCGTCGGACGGGTTCATGATGTGCATGCCGCGCGCCTTGCGCTTCATCTTCTGCGACCGCTTGCTCATGCCGTGCCGCACGCCGGCGGCGGACATCCGGACCTTGCCGCTACCGGTCAGGCGGAATCGCTTTTTGGCGCCGCTTCGGGTCTTCATCTTGGGCATTTTGCGTGTTCCTTCTCTTCGAATAGCGCGTGATTGGAGCGGCTGGGCATGCCCTCAGGCCGGACCGCTCGCGTTGAAAGCCGCCGTTTATAGCCGCCGGCGGAGGCGATTGCAAGGCGCCGCCGCCGTATGGTTCGAGACGGCCGCCGACTGGCGGCCTCCTCACCATGAGGCTCTTTCAGGTTTCCTCATCCTGAGGAGCGCCCGTAGGGCGCGTCTCGAAGGAGGGGTTAACGGGGGGCCATGATCATGATCATCTGGCGTCCCTCGACCCGAGGGAATTGCTCGACCTTGGCCACCTCCTCAAGCTGGCCCCGGACCCGATTGAGGACGTCGAGGCCGAGGTTCTGATGGACCATCTCGCGGCCACGGAAGCGCATGGTCACCTTGACCTTGTCACCCTCCTCGAGGAAACGAAAGATCGCCCGCATCTTCACATCGTAATCGTGCTGATCGATGTTCGGACGCATCTTTATCTCTTTGATATCGATCGTTTTTTGCTTCTTGCGGGCTTCCGCCTTCTTCTTCTGATCGACGTATTTGTAGCGCCCGTAGTCGAGGATCTTGCACACCGGCGGATCGGCGCCCGGTGAGATCTCGACCAGGTCAAGACCGGCATTCTCGGCCCGTTGCTGGGCGTCGACCTTGGAAACGACGCCGACATTTTCGCCGGTTTCGTCGATCAGCCGCACCTCTTGTACGTTGATCTGCTCGTTCACGCGCATGCCGTCACGGGATGGCGCGATGTTCATGGGTGGTCTTGCTATGGGTTAGTCTCCCCTCACGGTTAATCTCTGCCTGCCCCGGCCCTTGGCCCATCCGGCCAAGTTGTCGTCAGGCCGGCGGGGCAGCCTCCGCCTTGACTTTAATGACTGCCTCGGCCAGCGCAAGGACCTCCTGATCCTTGCCGCCCAGGCGGCGCAGGGCCACGGTGTGCTCTTCCGCCTCGCGGCGCCCGACTACCGCGATTACGGGCACCTTGGCGAGGCTGTGTTCACGTACTTTATAATTGATCTTTTCGTTCCGCAGATCTAGCTCGGCGCGCAGACCGGCGGCACTCAGCGCCTCGACAACCTCGCGGGCATAGTCGTCCGCCTCGGAGGTGATCGTCGCCACGACCACCTGTAGGGGGGCCAGCCAGAGTGGGAAGCGGCCGGCGTACTGCTCGATGAGGATGGCCAGGAAGCGCTCGAAGGACCCCAGGATCGCTCGGTGCAGCATGACCGGGCGATGCTTGTTGCCGTCCTCGCCCACGTAGGTCGCATCCAGCCGCTCGGGCAGAACGAAATCCACCTGCAACGTGCCGCATTGCCAATCGCGACCGATGGCATCGCGCAACACGAACTCCAGCTTCGGTCCGTAGAAGGCGCCTTCGTTCGGGTTCAGGGTATAGGTCAGCCCCGCTTCCTCGACCGCTTCGGTCAGGGCCGCCTCGGCCCGGTCCCAGGTGGCGTCGTTACCGGCGCGCACCGGCGGCCGGTCGGCGAACTTGATCACTACTTCGTCGAAACCGAGGTCCCGGTAGATGCTATGCAGCAACTCGCAGAAGGCGATGGTCTCGCTGGTGATCTGATCCTCGGTACAAAAGATATGCGCATCGTCCTGAGTAAAGCCACGCACCCGCATCAAACCGTGCAGGGCGCCGGAGGGCTCGTTGCGGTGGCAGGAGCCGAACTCGGCCATGCGCAGCGGCAGATCACGATAGCTGGTCAGGCCCTGCTTGAAGATCTGCACGTGGCCGGGGCAATTCATCGGCTTGACCGCCAGCACTCGGTCGTCATCCGTCGTGGCGACAAACATGTGCTCGCGGAATTTCTCCCAATGGCCAGAGGCTTCCCACAAGGCGCGGTCGATCAACTGCGGCGTCTTCACCTCCACATAGCCGGCCGCCTCCAAGCGGGCGCGCATGTAACGCTCCACCACCCGGTAGAGAGTCCACCCCTTGGGGTGCCAGAAGACCGAGCCGGCGGCTTCTTCCTGTTGATGGAACAAGCCCATCTCGCGGCCGAGCCGGCGGTGATCGCGCTTTTCCGCTTCCTCGACCATGCGCAGATAAGCGGCCAGCTGCTTGTCTGTTTCCCAGCAGGTGCCGGTAATGCGCTGGAGCTGCTCGTTGCGTGCATCGCCGCGCCAGTAGGCGCCGGAGACCTTCAGCAACTTGAAAGCCTTGCCGAGCTTGCCGGTCGACGGCAGATGCGGCCCCAGGCACAGATCGAGCCACCAGTTCCCTTGCCGGTAGATCTTGATCGGCTCGTCCGCGGCCAAGCTTTCGATATGCTGTGCCTTGTAGGTCTCGCCGACGGATTCGAAATGGCGGATTGCCTTGTCGCGTGGCCAAACCTCGCGGACGATGGCTTCGTCGCGATCGACGATCTCCTTCATGCGCGCCTCGATGCGCACCAGGTCTTCAGGCGTGAACGGCTCGGCCCGGGCAAAGTCGTAATAGAAGCCGGTCTCGGTCGCTGGACCGAAGGTGACCTGCGTGCCGGGATAGAGTTCCTGCACCGCTTCGGCCAGCACGTGCGCGCAGTCGTGGCGCAGAAGGGCCAGCGCGTCGTCATGGCCGCGGGTGACGATTTCGACGGCGGCGTCGGCCTCGATCGGAACGGAGAGATCGTCGAGCACCCCGTCGACCTTTACCGCAAGGGCGTCCTTGGCCAGGCGGGGGCCAATGGCGGCGGCGACGTCGGCCCCGGTAACCGGCCCGTCAAACGCGCGCACGCTCCCGTCGGGCAGCGTGATGGCTACCATAAGATCAAGCTTCCGCGCCTTCGCCGATTACCGATAAGGGCGAGCACTGTAAAAGGAATCCGACCTCTGTCAAGAAACGCGGGCGCCCTACGTCGCCGCCCGGCTTGGCTCCGTGGCGCCGCGCGCCACCGGGGCGGCGGCGCGCATGACCTCGCGGTAGAGGGCCAGGGTCGCGGCGCACATGTGATCCTTGGAGAAGTTGGCCCGGGCATGCGCGCGCGCCGCCTTGGACAATTGCTCGCGCTGCCCGGCGGTCAGGGCCAAGGCCTTGCGGATGCCACCGGCCAAGGCATCGGGATCGCCGGGCCGCACCAGGAAGGCGGTGCGGTCCTCGATAACCTGCTCGCTGGCCCCGCCGTGGTCGCTGGCCACCACCGGGCAACCCATGGCCTGAGCCTCGCTGACCACGCGGCCAAACGCCTCCGGATCGGTGGAGGCGGACACCACCACGTCGGCGAGCATGTAGGCCGCCGGCATATCGTCGCACTGGCCGGGCAGGAAAACATGGCTGGCCAACCCGTGCCGTGCGATCAACCGCTCGAGCTCGGCCTTGTAGGCGCTGCGCCCCTGGTCGGAGCCCACCAGAACACAGCGCAACTCCACATCGCGCAGGCGGGTCAGGGCGTCGATCAAGACCGTCTGCCCCTTCCAGCGGGTCAGGCGACCGGGCAGCATGACCACCGGCACGCCGTCGGGCAGGCGCCAGCGGCTGGCCAACTGGATCACGCGCTCGGCGCTCACCTTCTCCGGATCGAACAGGTTGAGATCGATCCCCCGGCGAATGACCCGGATGCGCGCCGGATCGACGGTGTAGTTGTCGCGGATGTGCTGGCCGATGAACTCGGAATTGGCGATCACCCGCTCGCCCTTGGTCATGATGGCGTTATAGCGGCGCTTGATCCGGTTATTGAAGTTATAGGTGCCATGAAAGGTGGTGATGAAATGTCGCCCGGTGCGCCGCGCCGCCGCCGCCGCACTCCACGCCGGTGCGCGCGAGCGGGCATGGACGATATCAACATCGTGTGCCTGAATCAGGCCAACCAGACGGTTCACATTGCGATACATGACCAGCGGGTTTTTCGAGGCAAGGGGCAGCTTCAGATGGATCGCCCCGACCCGGCGCAATTCGTACTCCATCGGCCCACCCTCGGAGGCGACCAGGGCCGTGCCACCGCTGGCGGCCACGGCCGCGGCGATGTCGACGGCACCGCGTTCGACTCCACCGGAGACCAAGCGGGGAACCACCTGCAGCACCACGGGCCGGCCGTCTTTCGCCTCGGCGGTGGGGGTGTTAGGGTATTCGGATTCACTCACAGACGTAATCTTCGAAGCCATGGCAGTCGCGGCCGGAACATCTTCGCCCCATATACTAGCACGCCAGGGCATACTAGCACGTCCAGACGGCACTAGCATTGCCTACCACGCCACCATGGCGGACAAAACACACGAACGTGACGGTGGGCGGATGCCGGGCATCGTCTTCCTGGGCGGCTTCATGTCCGATATGACCGGCGGTAAGGCGCTCGCTCTCGAAGCCTTCGCGGCGGCGCGCGCGCAAGCCTTCGTCCGCTTTGACTATCTTGGCCATGGCGCCTCCTCTGGCCGGTTCGAGGACGGGAGCATTGGCCGCTGGGCGGAAGACGCCGTTGCCGTGCTCGACGAGCTGACGGACGGGCCGCAAATTCTGGTAGGCTCGTCCATGGGCGGTTGGATCATGTTGCTGGCGGCCTTGGCCCGGCCGCAAGTGGTTGCCGGCCTGGTGGGCATCGCCGCCGCCCCGGATTTTACCGAGACGCTCATGTGGCACGCCTTCACGCCCGAGATCCGCGCGACCATCGAGCGCGAGGGCGTCTATTACGAACCGTCGGCCTATGGCGAGCAGCCCTACCCCATCAGCGGGCACCTGATCGAGGACGGGCGGACACACCTGCTGATGGATAAGCCCATTGCGGTCGAATGTCCGGTGCGCCTGATCCATGGCGTCGCCGACCCGGACGTGCCCTACACGCTCTCGCTGGAGTTGATGCAGCGCCTGCGCTCGACCGATGTGGAGGTCACTCTGGTCAAGGACGGTGGCCACCGCCTTTCCGAGCCGCACGATCTGGCGCGGCTGACCGGCGTGGTCGGAGCCCTCAGCGACCGCCTTCTGCTGCCAGCAGGGCCTTGAGACCGGCCTTATAGTCGGTATAGGTCAGGTCTATACCCAGTTCACTTTTGATGCGGTCGTTGTGTACCCGCTTGTTGTCCCGGTAGAAGCTGCGCCCCATCTCGGATAGCTCCGCTTCCGCGAAAGGCACCAGGGGCGGCGGCGGTTGCCCGAGCAGACCACTGGCGTAGGCAATGACCTCCGCCGGCGGCGCCGGATCGTCGTCGCACACGTTGTAGATCCGCCCCGGGTTGGGCCGGGTCATGGAGGCCTCCAGCACCGCCGCGATGTCGGTCACGTGAATGCGACTAAAGACCTGGCCCGGCTTGTCGATCCGCTTGGCCGACCCGGCGCGCACGCTGGCGATGGCGTTGCGTCCGGGACCGTAGATGCCGGCCAGGCGGAAGATATGCAGCGGCCGGCCATGCGCCGCCGCCAATCCCTGCCAGGCGCTTTCCGCCGCCACCCGGCGGCGGCCGCGCTCGCCGGTCGGCTCCAGCACCGAGTCCTCATCCACCCAGCCGCCACCCCGGTCGCCGTAGACGCCGGTGGTAGACAAATAGCCAAGCCATTTCAAACCGCCCACGGCGGCGATATCCTCCGCGTGATGGTCGAGCACCGAGTCGCCATCCGCATCCGGCGGCACGCTGCTGAGCACATGGGTGGCGCCGGCCAGCGCCGCCGCTGCATCGTCCAGCGGCCGGCCGCGGTCAAAAAGATAACTCTCGATTCCCGCCGCGCGCAGCGCCGCCACGGCATCGGGTGCGCGCGTGGTCCCGGCGATTGCCCAGCCCTTTGCGCGCAATCGCTCGGCCAGCACGCGGCCGCTATAGCCCAGACCAAAACAAAACAGCCGGCAGGTGCTCACAACGGCCAGACATATATTCATCGCGGGCCTTGATTGGCGCCACGGTTGAGGCGACCTTAGGCATGCGAACAAGCGGGAACAAGAACCGAGGGCACAATCACACATGGTACGACGCGCCGTCGGCTGCCTAACTCTCGCGCTGGTCCTTCTCGCAACGCCCGTCGCGGCACAGGAGGCCGCGCCGGTGGATCACGAGAGTGAATACGCCGCCTGCATGAGCTTGACCGGCACCACGCCCGCCGAGGCCCTAGCAAGCGCCGGCGCTTGGGAGGCGCAAGGTGGTGATGACGCGGCCCGCCACTGTGCCGCCGTCGCCATGATCGGCCTCGGCCGCTACGACGAGGCGGCGGTGCGCCTGGAGACACTGGCGACCGATCTGGACCCGGCCGAGGTGAATTTGCGCATCGGCGTCTTGGCGCAAGCAGGCCAAGCCTGGTTGCTGGCCGCCGATGCGGAACATGCGCTGGCGACCCAGACGTTGGCTCTGGAACTTGCCCCCGACAATGTGGAACTGCTGATCGATCGCAGCGTCAGCCTGGCCACCCTGAGCCGCTATTGGGAGGCGCTGGACGATCTCAATCGCGCCCTCGATCTAGCGCCCGACCGGCCCGACATCCTGATCTTCCGCGCTAGCGCCTATCGTTACCTGGAAACCCTCGATCTCGCCCGCGACGATGTGGACCGGGCCCTGAGCCTGGAGCCGGACAATCCGGACGGCCTGCTGGAGCGCGGCATCCTGAAGCGGCTGGCCGGCGAGCCCGAGGCGGCGCGCGACGACTGGCGGCGCGTGCTAGCCGTCGCCGAGGACACCCCCGCCGCCGAAATCGCCCGAGGCAACCTGGCGCGCCTCGACGGTGCGGCCCAGTAGAGATTCGGTAGAGGTTCTGTAGAGGTTCAGAAATCCGGATCGGCATAATGCGCCGCCGGGATTGCACCGTGAATACGGTCGGCCAGGATCGGGCGCAAGCTGGGCCGGGATTTGACCCGCGCATACCAATCCTTGGCACCCGGATGCTCACCCCAGGGTACATCGCCCAGGTAATCGACCGCCGAGATGTGCGCCGCGGCGACCACGTCGGCCAGGGAGAAATCATCGCCGGCTAGCCAGCGGCGGCGGTCGCACAGCCAGGCGATGTAATCGAGATGGTAGTGGATGTCGGCATGGGCGCGGCGAATGGCGGCCGCGTTCGGCTCCCCGTGTTGCAGCAAGCGGCGGGTGATCTTCTCCTCGATCAGGGCGGCGCTCACCTCACGCTGGAATTTACCGTCGAACCAGTCGGCGAGACGGCGGGTCTCGGCCCGGTCTGCCGGCGCCCCTCCGATCAGCGGCGGCTCCGGATAGACCTCATCCAAATACTCGGCGATGACCCGCGCACCAGGAATCGAGGTGCCATCCTCGTCGACCAGCACCGGCACCGAGCCTGCCGGGTTGAGCTGCAAAATGTTCTCCTGCCCTTCCGCCATATTCTCGGTCTTGAGGGCAAAGGGCAGCCGCTTTTCGCCAAGCAAAATGCGAACGGCGCGGCAGGACGGGTCGAGCGGCAAATGATACAGGGTGCGCATGTGGGCGAACTATACCGCCCTCGTCAAGCGCAGAACAGGCTAGCGCACGAACCGGTGCGGCGCTTTGCAAGAGAGTGGCCGTTAGGCTACAAGCGCCGGACAGGATCACCAAGGGCGTGTGATGGGTTCATTGCAATGCAGCCCCGGAGCGCAGCGACCGGTGGCGAGCAAGCGAGCCGACGGTCGCATGAGCCGGCGCCTGCTCTATGTTGTCAACGATGCCGGCTATTTCCTCTCCCATCGCTCGGCATTGGCGCAAGCGGCGATATCGGCCGGCTGGGAGGTGCACGTGGCCACCGCGTTCGCCGACGGGCCCGACTTGTTGCGCGAGCGAATCCGCGCACTCGGCGTGATTCCCCATGCGGTGCCGGTGACCCGCTTTGGCCTGCGTCTAGACCGCGAGCTGTGGGCGGTGTGGTCGATCTTTCGCCTGATGCGGGTGGTCAAACCCGAACTGGTGCACTTGGTCGCATTGAAGGCCGTGCTGGTCGGCGGCTTGGCAGCAGCGTTCGCCCGAGTGCCGGCGCGCATCGTGACCATTGCCGGCCTCGGGTATGTGTTTGACAGCCGCGGCTGGCGTGAGCGGCTAGCGCGGGCGGTCTTCCGCCTGGCACTGCTCGGCGTCGTCTCGGCGAACACGCGGATAATCGTGCAGAACAGTGAGGACATGGCGCGCATCGCCGTCACCGGCTTCATCGCCCGGCGCGGCGTGCTAATCCCCGGCTCGGGGGTCGATCTGGACTACTTTCACCCAAGTCCGGAGCCACCCGGCCCGGTCGTGGTGCTGATGCCCTCGCGCATGCTGTGGAACAAGGGCGTGGCTGTGTTCGTCGCCGCGGCGCGCGACTTGAGGGCGGCCGGAGTGGCAGCGCGCTTTCATCTAGCCGGCGATACCGACCCAGGTAATCCGGCGGAGGTGCCGCCGGCCACTCTCGCCGCGTGGAGCGACTCCGGGGTGGTCGACTGGCTCGGCCATGTGGAGGACATGCCGGCGCTGCTCGCCGCCAGCCACATCGTCTGCCTGCCGAGTTCATACGGCGAGGGCGTGCCGAAGAGCCTGATCGAGGCAGCTGCCGCCGGCCGCGCCATTGTCGCCACCGACATCGCCGGCTGCCGCGAGATCGTGCGCGACGGCGAAAATGGCTTGCTGGTGCCGCCGCGCGATGCGCCGGCGCTGGCCGCCGCCCTGCGCCGGCTGATCGACGACGGCACCCTACGCCAGCGCTTCGGCGCGCGCGGCCGGGCCATCGCGCAAGCCCGCTTCGGCATCGCCGACGTGGTGGCGGCAACCCTGGCCGTCTACCGCGAGCTGACGCCGTGAGCCGGGTCCTGGTCACCGGCGCCAGCGGCTTCATCGGCCGAGCTCTGCTGCCGGCGCTGGCCTCCGCCGGTCACGAGGTCTGGGCGCTGGGGCGCCAGCCACCGCCGGCCGATTTGGCGACCCTGGCGCGCTGGCACCGGGCGGATATGGCGGCGGCCACCCCGGCCGCGGCGCTGGACCGGGTCGAGGTCGTTGTGCATCTGGCGGGGCTCGCCCATACCTCGGCGCCGGATACCGCGGCAACAGTCGAGCGGTTCCGAACCGCTAACGTCTCAGCCAGCGTCCGCCTGGCCGAGTGCGCTGCCGCGTACGACGTCCGGCGCCTGGTCTTTCTCAGCTCGGCCGCGGTGCACGGGCCGACCAGCGGCGCCGATCCATTCCACGAAGACTCGCCGGTGGCGCCGGTCGGCCCATATGCCCGCTCCAAAGCCGAGGCCGAGGCGGCGTTGACTGGCGCCACCCGCCGCCTGGGCATGGAGCTGTGCATATTGCGCCCGCCGCTAGTTTACGGCCCAGGGGTCAAGGGCAATCTGCGCAAGTTGCTGCGCTGGGCGGCGAGCGGTGTGCCGTTCCCGGCGCCGGCCACGGCGAACCGGCGCAATCTGATTGGGTTGAGCAATTTGTGCGATGTGCTGATTGCGGCAACGACGCATGAAAAAGCCGCAAACGAGACATTCCTGCTGGCCGACGACGATGGAATAGCCACCGCCGATCTATTCCGCCGCCTGGCCGAGGCGCTAGGCCGACGGCCGCGCCTTCTCACCCTGCCGCGCAATCTGCTGGCCACGTCGTTCCGTGCGCTTCACCTCGTCGGCGACTATGGGCGCCTCTATGGTGACTTCCGCATTGATGCCACGAAAGTACGCCAACATCTTGGCTGGTGCCCGCAGGTCGCCATGGAAACCGAGATCGCCCGCACCGCCGCCCGGTTTCTGGCCGAGCACGCCGTTTAAAGGCCTTTGGCCGCGCGCGCCAATCCGGCGGATAAATTTGTGGCGGTGAAATGGGTCAACATCGGCGAGACTTGATATCAGGCCCGCTTGCCTTCCTTTGCCGAGCGTAACGGATGCGCCAGACGCGAGAGCATCTCCTTCGGCACGATCTGCCAAAACTTGTTCCGCTCGCGCCGCCAGTCGATGAGCAGGCGCTCGGCGAAGCGGGACTGGGTCTCGTGCACGTGCTCGGAAATCAACTCACGCACCACGCCTTCCCAGTGCTCGCTCTCGATGCGCTGATAGACGACGCCGTCCTGGTTGAGGCGCGCCGGTAGGGCCTCGTCGGGGTCATAGACAAAGGCCATGCCGCCGGTCATCCCGGCGGCGAAGTTGGCCCCTACCGGACCCAGGATCACAGCGGTGCCGCCGGTCATGTATTCGCAGCCGTTGGAGCCGCAGCCCTCGACCACCGCCACCGCATCCGAGTTGCGCACGCAGAACCGCTCGCCCGCCTGGCCGGCGGCGAACAGGCGGCCCGCCGTAGCCCCATAGAGCGCCGTGTTGCCGATGATCGTATTTTCGTTCGTCGCCAGGGTGCTCGATGTCATCGGCCGCACCACGATGGTGCCCCCCGAGAGGCCCTTGCCCACGTAGTCGTTGGCATCACCGAAGACTTCCAGCTTCAGGCCCTGCACGGCGAAGGCACCCAGCGACTGGCCGGCGGAGCCCCGCAAGCGCACGGTCACATGCCCCGGCTTCAGGCCGGTCATGCCAAAGCGGCGGGTGATCTTGGACGACAGCTTGGTGCCGATCGCCCGGTGTGTATTGCGGATGGTATATTGCAGCTGCATCTTCTCGCCCACTTCGAACAGCGGCTTGGCATCCTCGATGATTTGCGCATCCAGAGTCTCGGGGACTTCGACGCGGCCTTCGACCGTGCAATGCACCGGCTGCTCGCCCGCATCCGCCTTGGTCAGCAGGGGGTTGAGGTCGAGATCGTCCAGGTGCGCGGCGCCGCGGCTGACCTGGGCCAATAGATCCGTGCGGCCGATCACCTCCTGCAGGGAGCGAGCGCCCAGCGATGCGAGAATCTCGCGCACCTCCTCGGCGATGAAGCTGAACAGGTTGACCACCTTCTCCGGCGAGCCGGTGAACTTCTCGCGCAGGGCAGGGTTTTGGGTGCACACGCCCACCGGGCAGGTATTGGAATGGCACTGGCGCACCATGATACAACCCATGGCCACCAGCGAGGCGGTGCCCACACCGAACTCCTCGGCGCCGAGCAGGGCGGCGATCACCACGTCGCGCCCGGTCTTGATGCCGCCGTCGGTGCGCAGGCGCAAATTCTGCCGCAGGCGATTGAGGGTGAGCACCTGATGCACCTCGGAGAGGCCCATCTCCCAGGGCACGCCGGCGTACTTAAGCGAGGTCTGCGGGCTGGCCCCGGTGCCGCCCGAATGGCCGGAGATCAAGATCACATCCGCCTTGGCCTTGGCCACACCGGCGGCGATGGTGCCGATGCCGGAGCGGGCCACCAGCTTCACGCACACCCGCGCGTCCGGATTGATCTGCTTGAGATCGTAAATGAGCTGAGCGAGATCCTCGATCGAATAGATGTCGTGGTGCGGCGGCGGCGAGATGAGCATCACCCCCGGGGTCGCATGGCGCAGCTTGGCGATCATCTCGGTGACCTTGAAACCGGGAAGCTGACCGCCCTCGCCGGGCTTGGCGCCCTGCGCGACCTTGATCTCGATTTCGCGGCAGTGGTTCAGGTATTCGGCGGTCACACCGAAACGGCCGGAGGCGATCTGCTTGATCGCCGAATTTTCGTTGTCGCCATTCGGCCGAGGAACGAAGCGCTCCGGGTCCTCGCCGCCCTCGCCGGAATCCGACTTGGCGCCGATCCGGTTCATGGCGATGTTCAGGGTGCCGTGCGCCTCGGGACTGAGCGCGCCTAAGGACATGCCGGGGGTAACGAAGCGCTTGCGGATGGCGGTGATCGATTCCACCTCCTCCAGCGGCACCGGGCTCATATGGTCGCGCTTGAAATCGAGCAGATCGCGCAAGGTGGTTGGCGGCAACTTGGCCACCGCCTCGCTGAATTTCTTGTAGGTGAAGTAGGAATCGCCGGCGACCGCCGCCTGCAGGGTGTGAATCAGGCCCGCTTCCCAGGCGTGCGTCTCACCGCCTTTGCGGTAGCGATAGAAGCCGCCCACCGGCAGGGCGATGAAATCCGCCGACCAGGCGCGGGCGTGCAGACCCAGCACCTTCTGCTGAATGCCGGTCAGACCGATGCCCGAAAGCCGGCTGGGCATGGCCGGGAAGTATTCGTCCACCAGGGTGCGCGAAAGACCCACCGCCTCGAAGTTGGAGCCGCCGCGGTATGACGAGAGCACCGAGATGCCCATCTTCGACATGATCTTCAGCAGGCCATCGTCGACCGCCGTCTTGTAGCGGCGGATGCATTCCTCAAGCAACAGATCGCCAAAGAGGCCACGGCGGTGCCGGTCGGCAATGGATTCCTGCGCCAGATAGGCATTCACCGTGGTGGCGCCGACGCCGATGAGAACGGCGAAGTAGTGGACGTCCAGGCACTCGCCGCTGCGCACGTTCAGCGAGGTGAAGGTGCGCAGATTCTGCCGTAACAGGTGCGCATGCACGGCGCCGGTGGCCAGGATCATGGGGATCGCCAAGCGGCCGGGACCGGATTTCTCGTCGCTGAGAATCACATGCTCGCAGCCGCCGCGCACCGCATCCTCCGCCTCGCGGCGGATACGCTCGATGGCGCCGGGCAGGCTGTCGGCCTCGCCCGCATCGAAGGTGCAGTCGATGGGCACCGCCGCGGCGCCCATGTGCGCCTGCATGGCGGCGAATTCGGCGTTCGACAGCACCGGCGAATCGAGCTGCAGCAGCCGGCATTGGGTTTCGTCCTCGGCGAGGATGTTGCCCAGATTGCCCAGCCGGGTCTTCAGGGTCATCACCCGCCGCTCGCGCAAGGAGTCGATGGGCGGATTAGTCACTTGGCTGAAGTTCTGGCGGAAGAAGTGGTGCAGGCCCCGGTACTGGTCGGAGAGAACGGCCAGCGGCGTATCGTCGCCCATGGAGCCGATGGCCTCCTTGGCGTCCTCGACCATGGGATGGAGGATCAGCTCCAAATCCTCCATGCTCAGGCCATAGCTAAGCTGCCGGCGGCGCAATTCGTCGCGGTCGTAAAGGGTCGGTTCGCCGTGATCCGGCTTGATCAGATCGTCGATGCGGGTGATATGGCTTACCCAGCTGCCATAGGGGCGCTGGGCCGCCAAATGGTCCTTGAGCTCGCGGTCGTGATAGAGCCGGCCTTCGCGCAAATCGACGGCGATCATTTGCCCGGGGCCGAGGCGCCCTTTTTCGATGATCTCGGGTTCCTCCAGGCGGACCATGCCGGTCTCGGAACCGGCGAACAGAAGACCGCCCGTGGTGATCGTATAGCGCAGGGGCCTGAGGCCGTTGCGGTCCATACCGGCGAGCACCCAGCGACCGCCATAGGCGCATACGGCGGCCGGGCCATCCCACGGCTCCATCACCGCATTGCAATAGCTATAGAGGTCCTTGTAGGCATCCGGGATCGGGCTGTCGTCGCGCCAGGCCTCGGGAATGAGCATGGTCTTGACCATGGGCAGATCGCGCCCGGCGCGCACCGCCAGCTCGAAGACCGCATCCAACGACGCCGAATCCGAGGCACCGGCCTGGATCACCGGTTTCAGATCCTCGATGTTGCCACCGAAAGAGGCCGAGGCCATGCGGCACTCGTGCGCCTTCATCCAGTTGATGTTGCCTTTGACGGTATTGATCTCGCCGTTGTGTGCCAGCACCCGGAAAGGCTGCGCCAAGCGCCAGGTTGGAAACGTGTTGGTCGAATAGCGCTGATGAAAGATGGCGAACGAGGAGACGAACCGCTCGTCGCGCAAATCCGGATAAAAGGCTGCCAACTGCTCGGCTAGAAACATGCCCTTGTAGATGACCGAACGGCACGAGAGCGAGCAGATGTAGAAGTCCTTGATCGATTCCGCCTCGGCCGCCTTCTCGATGCGCCGGCGGATGGTGTAGAGATCGATTTCGAACTGCGAATCCTCGGCATTGCGGCTATTCGCGATCATGATCTGCTCGATCTCGGGCCGCGTCAGCTCCGCCTTCTCGCCGATTACCTGGGTGTTCACCGGCACTTGGCGCCAGCCATAAATCGTATAGCCGTAATTCAGAATCTCGCGCTCAACCAGAACGCGGCAGCGCTCCTGCGCCGCAAAGTCGGTGCGCGGCAGGAAGACCATGCCCACGGCGATGCGCCCCGGCTCCGGCTGGTGCCCGGTGCGCGCCACGTGCTCGTAGAAGAAATCCTGCGGAATTTCCACATGGATGCCGGCACCGTCACCGGTCTTGCCGTCCGCATCTACGGCGCCGCGGTGCCAGACCGCGCGCAAGGCGGCAATGCCGGCTTCAACCACCTCNCGGCGCGGCCTGCCGTCNAGGGCGGCNACCAGGCCGACGCCGCACGATTCATGTTCCTCCGCCGGATCATAAAGCCCATCGCGCGCCAGGCGAGCCGCCTCGCGCGGATAATTGTCGANAAAATCCTTGGCGAAACTCTTGGCTGTTTCGGTCATTCGGCGGCCACCCGCGCGCNCTTGCTGCTGGCTTGGCTAACGTTGGCTTGGTGTGCCGCGATGTANTTGTGAATTTGCTCCGCCGCGTCGCGCCCGTCGCGAATCGCCCAGACCACCAGCGAGGCACCGCGCACGATGTCGCCGGCGGCGAAAACGCCGTCCAGGCTGGTCATCATGCTGCGGAAATCGGTGCTCAGGGTGCCCCAACCGGTTACCTTCAGCTCCGGGGTCTGGAAAAGCGTCGGCAGATCCTCCGGATCGAAGCCAAGCGCCGTAATCGCCATGTCGGCGCTCAAGGAAAAGGCGGAGCCTTCCACCGGCTGCGGCGTCTGCCGGCCGGTGGCATCGGCCACACCCAGATACATGCGGCTGGCGCGCACAGCCCCTAGCCTGTCGTCGCCGGTAAAGGCGTCGGATACGGACAGCCAGACGAATTCGACACCCTCTTCCTCGGCATGGGCAACCTCGCGCTGCGAGCCAGGCATGTTGCGCCGATCCCGCCGATACAGGCATTTGACCGAGCGGGCGCCTTGGCGCACCGCCGTGCGCACGCAATCCATCGCCGTATCACCGCCGCCGATGACCACCACATTCTTACCGGCGGCATCGAGGGTTCCATCGTCGTAGGCCGGCACGGCGTCGCCCAATCCCTTTCGGTTGGCAGCAACTAGGTAGTCGAGAGCAGCATGAATACCGGGCAGGCCGATGCCGGGTGCCTTGATCTCGCGTGCCCTGTAGACGCCGGTGGCGATCAGGACGGCAGCATGGCGCTGACGCAGCTCAGCCAGGGTCGCATCCCGGCCAACCTCGAAGTCCAGGTGGAAGGTCACCCCGGACCGGCGCAACAAGTCGGCGCGCCGGGCGACCACGTCCTTCTCCAGCTTGAAGTTGGGAATACCGTAAATCAGCAGCCCACCGATCCGGTCATAACGATCGTAGATGTGCACCTGATAGCCCTTGCGGCGCAGCTGCTCGGCGGCGGCCAGACCGGCCGGGCCGGCGCCGACGATCCCCACCGACTCTTCGCGTTCGGCTAGGGGCGATACCGGCTGCACCCAGCCTTCTCGCCAGGCGGTCTCGCTCAAATAGGTCTCCACCGACCCGATTGTGACGGTCTCGTGTCCCGCCTGCTCGATGACGCAATTGCCCTCGCACAGGCGGTCGTGCGGGCAGATGCGGCCACAGATCTCGGGGAAGTTGTTGGTCGACTGGGATAGCTCGTAGGCTTCCTGCAGGCGGCCGGCGGCGGTCAGCATCAGCCAGTCGGGGATGTTGTTCTGCAGCGGGCAATGCACCTGGCAGAACGGCACGCCGCACTGCGAGCAACGGCCGGCCTGATCGGCCGCCGCCTCGGGCGAGAACTCGCGGTAGATTTCGTCGAAGTCGGCGCGCCTGGCCGCGGCGTCCCGCTTTTCAGGGGTCTGCCGGCTCAAGTCGACAAATCTTAGCATCTTGGCGATCACGCGATGATTCCCGCTCTGCTGAGTCCCTGAAGGTTTTGTGGGAAGGTTTTGTGGGAAGGTTTTGTGGAGGCACCTGCCGCGGTAACTGGTCGCCAATAGGCCCGAAACAAAGCCGGTTTCCGGTTCGAGATCCACGGGCCGCCGCGACCGGTTGCCGGCTCCGCCGCAGGGTAAGCTCGGTCCGGCACCGATCGCGTCGGCCGGCATTACGATAGTCCGGCCAGGGTCGACCATTAGGTCAAATACCCTGTCTTATTCTATACCGTATTTGCCCGGATTTAGCAAGTGATGACCAGATATAATTAATGAAATTCAACAGATAGTATCGTTTCGCGACTAAAATGCCTACCCTAAAATGTCTGCTGGGCGACTCGATGATAGCGGTGCTATAAGCGGCAACAGCCGGGATCGGGGACCGCGACGTGCCGCTGCTTCACATAACGATCCTCGCCCTCGTGCAGGGGATCACCGAATTTCTGCCGATTAGCTCGTCCGGCCACCTTGTGCTGGTCTGGGAGATGTTTGATCGGCTGGGCTGGCAGGTGCCGGATCAGGTGCCGAGCGACCGCTTGATTCTCGACATCGCCGTGCACGTCGGCACCTTATTCGCCGTTTGCCTCTATTTCTGGCGCGATGTGGTCGACATGCTCGTCGGCGTCGCCAAGCTGGCGGTTGGCCGCTGGACGCCAGGCGCCCGCCTGGCCCTCTANGTNGTGGTCGGCACGGTNCCGCTGGTGATCGCCGGATTTTTTCTAAAGGACATGGTCAGCGCCGTGCTGCGCGATGTGCGCATCGTCGCCTGGGCGACCATCGGCTTCGGTGTTCTGCTCTTCGCAGGCGATCGGGTTGGCATGACCCTGCGCCGCATCGAGCACATGACGATCGGCTCGGTCCTGGTAATCGGCTTTGCCCAAGTCCTGGCCCTTGTTCCCGGTACCAGCCGGTCGGGCATTACCATGACGGCGGCCCGCTTTCTCGGCTTCGAGCGGCCGGAGGCGGCACGTTTCTCCATGCTGCTCGCCATCCCGGCGATCCTCGGCGCCGGCACCTTGGCCGGTCTGGACGTCTATCAGGCCGGCGACTTGCGCCTCGGCATCGACGCGGTTGTCGCCGCCGCGATCTCTTTCGTTTTCGCTCTGGTGGCGATTGCCCTGATGATCCGCTGGCTGCGGAGCGCCAGCTTCACCCCATTCGTCGTCTATCGGTTGCTGCTCGGCGGTGCCTTGCTCATCTGGTTTACGTGACGAGAGTCGAGCCCCTGGGGTAGGAGCCTTGCCGCGCCCGGCCGCGGCTGATACATCACCGGCCGCACCCTATGTCTGGATATCTGGCGGAGAAGACACCATGGCCAAATTCACCGACTACAAAGTCGCCGACATGTCATTGGCCGAATGGGGGCGCAAAGAGATCTCCATCGCCGAGTCGGAAATGCCCGGCCTGATGGCATTGCGCGAAGAGTTCGGCAAATCGAAGCCGCTCTCCGACGCGCGTATCGTCGGCTGCCTGCATATGACCATCCAGACGGCGGTCCTCATCGAGACCTTGACGGCCCTGGGCGCCGAGGTGCGCTGGTCGTCATGCAACATCTTCTCCACCCAGGACCACGCCGCCGCGGCGATTGCCGCCGCCGGCATCCCGGTCTTCGCCTGGAAGGGCGAGACCGAGGAGGAATTCTGGTGGTGCATCGAGCAGACCATCGTCGCCGATGGCTGGAAGCCGAACCTGATTCTCGACGACGGCGGCGATGCCACCGCGGTGATGCACGAGAAGCACGCGAACCTAATGAAGGACGTGCGCGGCCTCTCCGAAGAAACCACGACCGGCGTGCACCGCCTCTACGAGATGGAGCGGGACGGCACCCTCAAGGTCCCGGCGATCAACGTCAACGATAGCGTCACCAAGTCGAAATTCGACAACATCTACGGCTGCCGCGAAAGCCTGGTCGACGGCATCCGCCGCGCCACGGATACCATGATGGCCGGCAAGGTCGCGGTGGTCGCCGGCTTTGGCGATGTGGGCAAGGGCTCGGCCGCTTCCCTGCGCAACGCCGGCTGCCGCGTGATGGTCACCGAGGTGGATCCGATCTGCGCCCTGCAGGCGGCGATGGAGGGCTACCAGGTGGTCACCATGGAAGATGCCGCACCGCAGGGCGATATCTTCGTCACCGCCACCGGCAACGTGGACGTCATTACCCTCGATCATATGCGGGCCATGAAGGACCGGGCCATCGTCTGCAACATCGGCCACTTCGATAGCGAGATCCAGATCGAGGCCCTGCGCAACATGAAGTGGAGCAACGTCAAGCCGCAGGTGGACGAGATCGAGATGCCCGGCGGCCGGCGCCTGATCCTTCTAGCCGAAGGCCGCCTGGTGAACCTGGGCTGCGCCACCGGCCATCCCAGCTTCGTCATGAGCGCCTCGTTCACCAATCAGGTCCTGGCGCAAATCGAACTGTGGACCAAGACAAAGCAGTACGAGAACAAGGTCTACGTACTGCCCAAACATCTCGATGAAAAGGTCGCCGCCTTGCANCTGGCCAAGGTCGGCGCCAATCTTACCAAGCTGAGCCGCAAGCAGGCCGAGTACATCGGCGTGCCNTCGGCNGGGCCCTTCAAGCCGGAACACTATCGGTACTGATCGGTCCCCCATACTGATCGGTCTCCCCATACTGACTAGTCCCAGCGGCTTGTCCGGGCCCCGCTGGAAGACTAGAGTCGGGCCACGACGCGCCATGCGTCGGCAGCAATCCCAGGCGGGTACCCACGGATGCAAACTGTCTTCGGCCTGGCGGTAACCGAAGAACTCGTCGCCGGGGCCAGCGCCGTCGCCCTGGCCACCTTGGTGGGCGTATTAGCGGCTCTTGCCCTGCATTATCGCCGCCGCTGGACGGCGGCGGAGCGGCGGGTGATGCGGGCGGAACAGCGAGCTGTCCTGGCCGAGACAACCTTGGCCAGCGCCCCGCTGGGCTGTCTCGCCTTCTGGCACGCCGACGAGAAGATTTACGGTTCCGCCTCGCTCCTTGAAGCCCTTGGGCTGACCGCGTCGAAGAAGGCGGCCCTGAAGATCGTGCTCGGCGCCTTTGAGTCCGCGGCGGCGGAGCGTCTGGGCGATGCAATCAAACACCTGCGCGACGACGGAACCGGCTTTGCCATGACCCTGCAGCGCAAGGATGGCGAGCGGACCTTCGAGGTTACCGGCGCCAGGGCGCAAGCCGCCATCGGCCCGGCGGTTGCCGATCTCGTCTGGTTCGAGGATGTCACCAGCTTGACCCGGGCCCGCGACCAAGCCGCGGCGGAAAGCGGAAAGATGGCCGGCATGCTCGATGCGTTGCCGATGCCAATCTGGCGCCGCGACGGTGATCTCAATCTCACCTATTGCAACCGGGCCTATGCGCAGGCCGTCGACGAGGAGCCGGTCTCCGCAATGACCAAGGCCGTGGAGCTGTTGGGCAAGGCAAAATCCGATGCCGGTCGGTCGATCGGCATGCGCGCCCTGGCCTCGGGCGCGGCGGTGGCCGAGGGCCACCACGTTGTGGTTGGCGGCGCCCGCCGGTT
>JGI24023J19991_10001239_pt1 | contig 19821 bp, 19 predicted proteins | sample Cruoilmetagenom1_FD_19991 | JGI IMG/M metagenome (IMG submission 19991) | reverse complement strand
ATTGTGATTTATTTGCTATTCGTCTTTTATTTTCTGACATAAAAAACACGAATTTCGAGATTAAGATACTAAATATCAAGATTGTCGGTTTCCTGCGATTTAATCAATTCGCATTGAGCAGAAAAAAGCCGGAGACACTGAAAAACACCAGGTTGGCCACCCATGCGGCGACCACAGGCGGCATCATTTCCGCGTAACCCAGGGAGATGCAAAAGCCGTTGAAAATCCAGTAAAGAAAGGCGACCCCCAACCCATGGGTAATGCTCACCGGCATCCCCCCGCGCAATTTTCCGCGAAGGGCGATTCCGGTTCCAAGCACGCTGAGAAAAATACAGACAAACGGCGTGGCAATTTTGCTGTGATAGTCGACCCGATAGCGAACGGCACCATAGCCTTCCCGCTCCACTTTTTCGATATATCGCCCCAGTTCAGCCAACCCCATTTCATCGGATCGTTTGGCCGCCTGGGCCAGGTCATCCGGATTCAGGTCCATATCGACCGCCATCGTGTCGTGTAGCCGCAGTTGATGAACGCCGGTATCTTCTTCAAACAGCTGTTGCACCGAATCGTCAAGCCGCCAACGGCCGTTTTCAAAAACGCCTGATTCGGCATCGACCCGTTCAATCAACCGGAAGTTATCGTCAAAGGTGTAAATCGTAATACCCACAACGCGCTTCTCTTCGGACGAATATTGTTTGACATGGATGATCTGTCGAGCGGCCCGCATCCAGATATCATTGGTTTTGGAGGCATAGATGTTCTTTTTTCGGACCTCCTGGAGCCAGATCTGGTTGGACTTGACCATAAAAATCGGCACGACCAATTCGGCGATCACAAACATCCCTCCACAAAAAAGCACGCCGAGCACCAGGGTTGGCTTAAGTAATCGGCCTTTGCCGATGCCGCAGCTTTTCAGGGCAATCACCTCATTGTTCTTGCTCATCAACCCCAGGGCAACCAGTATGGACAACAGAAAGCCAACCGGTGCTATCTGAACAAAAATAAAGGGAAGTTTGTACATCAAATAGACAACACACCGGTTTGCAGAAACGCCCGACTCCATAAAATTATCAATTTTTTCTATGAAATCAATGGCTAAATAAATACTGAGCACCGCCGCCAGTACAATAAGAAAACAGACGAGTATCTCCCTGGCAACATAGCGAAATAGAATCGTCATTATTTCCGGACCCATTTCATGATTCGTTCCCTAAGCGGTTTCAACCATCTGAAGGGGATCGGTTTTTCTTTGGCCGATCGTACCAGAAGATAAATGCCACATCCCCCCAAAATCACGTTTGGCATCCACATGCCGATCACGGGCGGGTAGCTCCCATCCTCTCCAAAAGCCGACCCCACGGAAAGAAGCATGTAATAGAGCAGGAAAAAGAGAAGGGCGAGCCCGATCCCAACTGTTTTTTTGGAATCGCGGGTCTGGATGCCCAAAGGTACGGCCAACAGCCCCATGGTCAAGCAGGCCACAGGAATCGAAAACTTCTTGTAATATTGAAGCAATGCGCCGAAATAAGCGCCCTTGTCGGTCTTGACCTGTTTCAAATGGGCCCTGAGATTGGACAGGGTCATTTCAGCCGGAGTTTTTACGGATATGCCGGGAGTAGAAAGAGCAGCTTTTAGATCCAAACGAATGTCGTATGTTTCAAAAGTAATTGTGTTAGAAGATCGCTTTTTCATGTCCATCTGGTTGATGGTCCCCTCAAACAACCTCAGATGATAAATCATCTCCTTGGGCTCACCGAAAAGCCGTCCTCTTCGTGCCACGACCGTATTGTTGACCCCTGAAGTACGGCTGTCTTCAATTAACACATTTTGCAGTTCACCACTGTGCGGGTCTATTTTATTGACGTAAAGCATGATCTGTTTGAAATTGTCGTTAAACGTCCGCTCCTTCAAACTGACGTTCAGATTGGAGGCGGCCACATCAAAAAGCAAGGTCTTGAAACGTTCGGCGCCCAAGGGCACACCAAAAATAGTCATATACCCGGTAATCAACGTCCCCAGCAGGCTGAAGGTCAGCACCGGCGTCAGCAAGTGGTATACACTCACACCACCGGCCTTGAGTGCCATAATTTCATTGTCGCTGGACATCCTCAATAAGGCCATCAGGACCGCCATCATGATGGACATGGGGATGATATACTGAAGGAAATAAGGCATGGTATATCCCAGCAGCAGACAGACCGCACCGACACCGACACCATGATTGACAATCATGTCTGTGATATCCAGGATCCGTTTCATCAGGAAAATAAAGGAGAAGAATGCCAGGTTGAGAAAAAAGGGGGGCAGCATCTCCAGAAACAGGTACCGAAAGAGAATTGAAAGTGGATGCATCATCAAATGTTGTCGCGGGGTGATGAGAACTCCTTTTTCTCATGCAAAATGGCGTCATTTTCATCGTCTGATTCTGACTCGACAAGTTCCTCTTCAGTCGGGTCGTCACTATCCAGTTCGTTATCGTTTTCTTCCATGGGTGTTCACCTCCTCGGATGATAAGAGCCCATTCGCGCCCAATGTTTTTTTCACAGCCTTTTTCCGGACAGCCCGCAGCGCCTGCCGTAAATTGAAACCAACACACCTCGAATGATCCGCCGGGCGATGCATAACGTCGTCCGTGTCATGGAGATCTCCGTCGGCAATTCGACCGATCACCAAAACCACGATGACCTGGAACATGACCGGTCATCATCATCATGTGTGATCAGATCTTCAATACTACGGCATCCGCCGGAAAAAGAAAATGGAAAATCAGCAACCATCAGCCGCCCAACATCCGGGCAACGGCTTCCGCAACACGCTCGCCATCCACGGCACAGGAGACGATACCACCAGCATAACCGGCCCCCTCACCGCAGGGGAACAGCCCCTGGACCGAGACATGTTGCAGGCTCACAGAATCTCTGGGAATTCTAACCGGCGATGAGGTCCGGGACTCTACCCCGACCACCACCGCATCGTTGGTGAGAAAACCTTTCATCTTGCTGTCGAAAACCTTAAAGGCCGCCTGCAGCCGCCGACAAATGGCATCCGGGAGCCACTGGTGGATGGGGGAAACCACCACGCCCGGCGGATAAGAGCAGGTCGGCAAACGGGTGGAAGAACGATTGTCGACGAAGTCGGCCAGGCGCTGGGCCGGAGCAACCACCCCGCCGCCGCCGTTCTCGAACGCCGTCTGCTCCATGGCCAGCTGATGGTTCAGCCCGGCCAAAGGGCCTGCTGTATCCCGGGCGGCAATGTCAGCCAGTCGAATTTCCACCACCATGCCGGCATTGGCATGGGGGGAATTGCGTTTGGAAAAAGACATGCCGTTGACCACCAGGGCGCCGTCCCGGGTGGACGCCGGTACGATAAACCCGCCCGGACACATGCAAAAGCTGTAAACACCACGACCCTCCACCTGCCGGACGAGCGTGTAGGTGGCCGCCGGCAAGAAATCGCCCCGGCCCTGACCATGATACTGAATCCGGTTGATGAGTCCCTGGGGATGCTCAACCCGGACACCCATGGCAAAGGGCTTGGCCTGAAGGGCGATCTTCTGATCCACGAGCATTTCGTAAACATCTCGGGCGCTGTGACCGGTTGCCAAGATCACCGCACGCCCCTCGATGCGGTGCCCATCGTCCAGGCGCACCCCCATCGCACGACCGCCGGTAACCGACAACCCAACGACTTTCTGCTGAAAATGAATTTCACCGCCGTAGGCTTCGATGGTAACACGCATGGCAGAGACAATTTCCGGAAGACGGTTGGAGCCGATGTGGGGGTGGGCATCGGTGAGGATGCATCCATCGGCGCCGTGCTGATAAAACCGATGGAGCACGCGACGATGATCCCCCCGTTTCTTGGATCGGGTGTTTAGTTTGCCGTCGGAGAAAGTGCCTGCACCACCCTCGCCAAAAGCATAGTTGGATTCGTGGTTCAGGATTCCCCGCCGATTCAGGGCCGCCACATCCCGCCGGCGGTACTTGACGGGCTTGCCCCGTTCGATCACCACGGGCCGAAGTCCCAGTTCCACCAGCCGCAAGGCGGCAAACATGCCTGCCGGTCCGGCACCCACGATGACCACCGGCGTTGCAGCGCGAACATCACGGTAGCAAAAACCCGGCAGCGACGGCATCATGGCTTCGTCGTCGGCATAGACACGAATGCCCAGGTTCACCCGGATCCGTCGCTTGCGGGAATCGATGGAGCGGCGGCTAACCACAAACCGGTCGGGGGCAAGTTGACGGCCCAGCTTCTTTTCCAAAGCCCGCTGGATCGCCTCCGGATAGGCCGCCTCCCGGGGCGACAGGACGAGAGAAACGCTCTCAGGCATCGGGTGTCGGCCCATTTCTCCGTTGACGATTTTGCTCGTATCGCATCTGGAGTATCTCCACCATCAGGGCGAACCCCATGGGCAGGTATATGTAAGCCTTGGGCACGTGTTTATGCAGCCCCTCCATGAAGATCGTCACACCGATGGTAATCAGAAAAGAGAGCGCCAGTATCTTCAGGGCCGGATGGCGCAGGATGAACTCACCGATGGGACGGGCGAAAAAGAGAACGCCGACGAAGGAAAGCACCACGGCCGAGACGATGATCCACATCTGCTGGGTGAGGCCCACCGCCGTAATCACCGAATCGATGGAAAAAACAATGTCCAGCAGGACGATCTGGGTAATAATGGATGAAAAGGCGCCGACCGTCTGCTTGTCCGACCCATCTTCCGCATCCCTGAATTCAACCGTGTGGTGGATCTCATGAACGGCTTTATAGAGTAAAAAGAGCCCTCCGGCCAACAGGACCAGATCCCGGATTGAAAGCGTGGCCACGACGGGCCGGGTCAGGCCGGCCAGCAGCACAACCAGCGCCAACAGAACAATTCGGGCCACCATGGCCAGACTCAGCCCGATGATGCGGGCCTTCTGTTGTTGGTTTTCGGGCAATCGTCCCACAAAAATGGCAATTACCAATACATTGTCCACCCCCAACACCAATTCCAGCCCGATCAGCAGGGCCAAAAGTCCCAATGCATCTGCCAACACTCACCTCCCTGATCCCAATTTGCCCTGCTATTTTTATAATGATAAGGTTCAGCGTGTTTTCAGGATGTCGAGCGCGTCGGCACACTTTTTGGCCGCACGGCTCACAATCGCTTCAGCCTCTTGGGTAATTCGTGTTTTGAATGCCTCGTCCGTTATCTGCGCCATGTTGATCATCACATTCCTGAAGGCGCCCCAGATACCGGTCTTCAGGGCCATAGCCCCCACTTCCACATCGGACCGCGATGCCGGGTTGCCGTAGCGGGCCACTTCACAGAGGGCATCCCAGGCCCCGTCTCCCAATTTCATGGTCGCCAGGGGGATGTCAATGGCTTCCTTGAGCCCTGCCTGCATTCGCTCGGCCCGCTCGGCCCGTTCGGCATCGGTGCCCCGGGGCAGACGCAACGCCTCCATGAAGTCGTTAAAAGCCGTCGTGTCCGCATCGATCATGGGAATCAGCCGGGCTACGGCATCGTGCAGTGGTGGGATGTTTTTTCTCATCTGGGCGTCTGCCGAGGCAAACTTCCGCACGCCGTAGGTCAGTTTGCCCACCATGGCCCCCAGTCCAACGCCCATGGCAACCAATGCGGCCGACACCGATCCACCACCCGGGGCCGAAGACCGTGAAGCCACTTCCTCGATAAAGGCTCTCAAGCTCATACCGGCCAACGGCTCGTCTCTTTCTTCCGCCACGCGGTATTCGATGATTTTCTCTTTTGGATCGAATGGCGCCACACTGTTAAGCCCCAGCCGCTGAACCGCTAATCTGACTTTCTGGTCTTGATCAAGAACAAACAGGTTTTCCTTCTCCATGTAGTGGTCTGCGGCCATGAGAATCGATGCCAATGGAAGCAGCCCCACCACTTCCGAACCGGCAACGCCGACGTTCAAGGCAGCGGCTTCCCTTTTGACCTCCTCGAATAAGAGATGCATGGGCGTCAACTCATAGTCGGTCAGGTTCACCGTTACCTGGGCCAGGTTGTACTCGTACACGAACCAACCCATGCCCTTGACCGCTTTTAGGCGGCCGGGAGCATCCGGGCCCCGACCGGACTCACGCAGGTTCAGGGCGATGCGATGGGCTTGGTTGGCGGTCCCCAGGATATTGACGTTGTAGGCGATGAGAAAAGAGCGGGCACCGGTGGCCGTGGCACCCCATTTCGGCACGAATTCCGCCGGCCCGAAATCGGGTTTCCATCTGGGTTCCTTGAGGCGCCCGGCCAAACCTTCGTACTCCCCTTCCCGGACCTGGGTCAGTTTTCGACGGTATTCGTCGACCGACGCCGCCCCATACAGGAAAAAGGGTACCCCCAGCGTTTCAGCTGCGAGCCGACCAAAGGTTTTGGAAATCTCCACACACGCATCCATGCTGACATTGGCCACAGGGATGAACGGACAAACGTCCATGGCACCCATGCGGGGGTGTTCCCCCTTGTGCGACTGCATGTCAATTCTATCTCTGGCCACCCTGGCGCTGTCCAAGGCTCCCTGAACCACCGCGTCCGGATCGCCGACAAAGGTGTATACGGTCCGGTTGGTGGATCTTCCCGGATCCACGTCCAGCAGGGTGCAGCCTGGGGTTTCCCGGATGGCCTTGGCAATGGCGTCGATGGTTTCACGGTTGCGGCCTTCGGAAAAATTGGGCACGCATTCAACGATTTCTCGCATGATTCTCACGTTCTGTTGGGATTGGGGACGAAATTAAGTTTACGGTCCTCAGTTGATGGAACGGATACAGATCCATTCCCTTCCATCAACGGGAACGCGCCTTGCCCGAATATGTGGAAGATAGACCATTCTGGATCGAATTTTGGCGGCAGTCCACCGCTTAGGATTGGGGACGAAATAAAGTGAACGAAAATTGCGAAGGATATCCGTTCGTATTCAAGGCACATCAACGGTTGCATACGGGTTGTATATGGCCGTTGATGTAACGCAGAACACGAGCAAAAAGACAAGTAAGATTGTATATTTTATTCTTGCCGCGGCCCTTATTATCAGACCGTCAGGCCTTGCGGGCAGCCGCAGCCGCATACACGGGTATGAGCGTCTCAAACAGAGCCGCCATTTCACCGGCAATGTTTTGTTTTTTTTCGATGGCAGCGTCTTTTCCAATCTGCTTTTCAATGCGCAGATCCATTGCGCCGGACTTACCCGCATCTGCTAAGAAGGCATGCAACGACGCAACGACGGTCTCCTTTTCATCCAGACCGCAATGCACCCACTGATCATTTTTATATTCCAGGGAACCGGTGAACCCCTGCTTACTCAAATCACAAAAACAAAGCGCGTGGGAGCTGCACTGTTTGGCGACCCAGGAATCATTTTCCGGCTTGTCCAACCACGCCACCAACGAATTCCAGTCGCACGCTTCGTCTGAGGATGGATCGGGTGTGGGAATGTGAACGCCATAGAAAAAGCTTGCTTTTTCCACCCGTGCATAGAATTTTGCCTGGAGCTTTAAATCATCCTGCTTCTGACGACTGACATCCAGCCAGCCCACTTCGGGCTTGCGCAACACCGCCCATGAGTTGAACTTGAACTGTTTGCTCTTTAGCCGCAGAGCAACCGCGCCGCCGAGTTGCCCGCGACCGCGCCAAGTCGTTTTGGACACACTGTTGATGAAGTCGGCCTCTTCAAGACCTTCAAAGTATTTCCCCCCCTTGGATGCGGATGCTTTAGAACTTTTTGCTTTCTGGGCCTTCTGGGCCGCCTCGAGTTCTTTTTCGAAGCGCATTCGTTCGAGAATGCGTTTCTGCAGATCGATGGGAGTCACTATTTCCTCGCCATCTTCCCATCGAATATCCATGGATTCTCTGCGTATGGTCAGGACCTCAAAGACCCCTTTCATATTTTCATATTTTTCACCAACTTCAAATTTAAACTCTTCTGTCATGTAGTTCTCCTTCTGATCAAATAACAAGGCCCTTAACGCCCAAGCCATCGACTCATCAGTCCACGGGTATTTCGACAACAAGCAATTCGTTGTCGTCAAAAAAAAGCTCAACGCAGCGGTCTTCAGCCCCTTTGGAGATGTCGATCACCGATTCGGCAATTTTAGCGGCGTATGGCGCAATCGGAAACAGGTTCGTGGTTCGCAACGCTTCAATCATTTCATCACAGCCCTCACCAGCTGCCCTGACGATGGCATCTTCGTCATAGTTTTGTTCACATATCAGGTCAAAGTGGTCATCACGAAGCATGGATGAATCTACGTTTTTGGTATCTTTTTCAACCACGGCATACTCTTTGATGTTCAGTTTTCTTTTCTTTTGCATCCGGCAAATGCGGTATTTTTGTCGCATTGTCTTTCTCCAGGGGTCGCACCGCAAAATATATCCGTTCCTATTTTCGCGGTAACATCGAGACATGGCCCTGTTTCTGAAAAAAAGCGTCTCAACCAATGTACAGGGCCGGAAATGGTTCTGCGAGACGAACGATTGTCCTAAGCCTATATGGAACCCGGACGTTTGTCAAACAGCGCCCCACAATCATGCTTTTACCCTGATCGCACACATAGGCACAACACATCGATGCCAATTTCCAACGCCATGGTCCAACATTTTTTCCGGCAGGGACCGCCGCACCGTCCCTTGATCCCGGTCACCATAATCATCATCATTTTTTACCACAACGTAAAAAAATAAAAACCACTGTGACCGGATCCGTCACAACCGGGTGTTAATCTCCGGATTATCGGATGACCCATCCAAAAAAGGAGAGACACCATGAGAAAGCACGAGCTGACCACCCATTACCATGACTATTTCGAGTACTTCGGAAACACCGAGATCGAACGGATCAGACAGCGGGCGGGTCGGACCCTGCGGCGGGACTGGATCATTTTCGACAGCGTGGAGGAAGCCATGGATTTTTTCAACAGCAAATGCGGTGAATTCGATGGGTACTACGCCTGATATGGCGCCCGGCCGGAAAACACCCTTTCGGGGACGGAAGGGCGCAACATGGATTTATTTCTNGCCGTGTGACCCTTACANGCGCCAGTAATTGATGCCCTCCTTTTGGGCGTCGACCGGATCGAAGGCGCTTTTCACGTCCGCGACCACGGCCCGACTGCCGGCACACAATCCGGCCAGATGCGAAAGTCCCATCTCCCGGTAGTGTTGGTGGGCNACGGCCAGCACCAGGGCATCCACGCCCTTAAGCTGATCCAGCGTCTTCAGGTCAACACCATAATAGGCGTTGGCTTCCTCGGGGTCCGCCAGCGGGTCGTTTACCAGGACCTCAACACCGTAATCCGCCAGTTCGGCGATGATGTCAACGACCCGGGTGTTGCGCAGATCCGGCACGTCTTCCTTGAAAGTGATGCCGAGTACGCCGACCCGGGTGTGGTTGATCTGTTTGCCCTCCTGGATCATCATCTTCACGACCCGCTCGGCCACATATTTCCCCATGCCGTCGTTGATGCGCCGGCCGGCCAGAATCATCTCAGGATGGTAACCGATGGATTCAGCCTTGAACGTCAGGTAATAGGGATCGACACCGATGCAGTGGCCGCCCACCAAGCCGGGCCTGAAGGGCAGAAAATTCCATTTGGTGCCGGCCGCTTCCAGAACGGCCGAAGTGTCGATACCCATTATGTCGAAAATCATGGACAGTTCGTTCATCAGGGCGATGTTCAGATCCCGCTGGGTGTTCTCAATTACCTTGGCCGCCTCGGCCACCTTGAGGGTCGGCGCCAGGTGGATACCGGCCTTGACCACACTGCCGTATACCTTCTTCAGAAGTTGGGCCGTGGGTGCGTCAGATCCGGAAACAATCTTCGCGATCTTGTCTACGGTATGCACCTTATCCCCGGGGTTGATCCGTTCCGGGGAGTAGCCCACGGTGAAATCCCGGCCGAAGACNAGCCCCGACTCCTTTTCAAGAATGGGCACGCACACCTCTTCGGTGGCCCCGGGGTANACCGTNGATTCGAACACCACGCAACTGCCCTTGGTCAGATGGCGTCCCGTGGATTCGGATGCGCTGCAAAGGGGCGTCAGATCCGGAATGCGGTAAGCATCAATGGGCGTGGGAACGGCAACGATGATCAGTCGGCAGTCGCCAAGGGCCGTGGGATCGTCGGTGTAGGCCACGCCGGCGGCGGCTATCTCTTCGGCGGAAACCTCCAGGGTGCGGTCCTTTCCGGACACAAGCTCGGCGATTCGATTGGATTTGAAATCGTAGCCCACCACATCAAAATGCCGGGAGAGGTGAACGGCCAGGGGCAGCCCGACATAGCCCAGACCCACCACGGCAATTTTTTCTTTTTTTGACGACAGGGCATCGAAAGTCAACATCAGCATTACTCCTTAATTTCAATGAAATTGGATACACCGGCCATCGTCTGCGCACCCGTCACAGCCTGCTTCCGCGAATTAACATACACCACATATAGCCAAGATAAAAGAACAATCACGTTATATACCGGCAGTGGCGCATCCGGGGCACCCCACCCGATTCTATTGACGACCGATAAAAAACGGCCTGAAATCCGTTTCCGGCCGTTTCAGAGCATTATCAAGCTGCGCTAACAGGCGGTGGCGGCACCCGGGCAGACGGCCATCAAGATTGATGTAGTTGGTGTAGTGATCGGAGATGAGCTGCGAGGGCGCATCCAGAAGCCGGATCATCGCAGCCGTCTCTTCGAGTACCCCGTGGGGCCCCAGCATCTCAAAAGCGCCGTTCTCCACCATCTTGAGCAGGGGCGTATGAATTTTGGGCACAAAGGTACGCAGACGGATGAAATCCGGCGCGATGCGGTTGAGCGCATCGGCCGTTAGGATGGCATGGGCCAGGGTTCTGGCCACACCGCCGATACCTAATACAACATACTGGCTCAGCTGGATGCCGGCGGCCATGGTCCATCGTCCGGCCTCGATTTGCTGGCTGGCCGTGGTTCCTTTTTTGATCCTGCTCAGGATCACGTCGTCGCCGGACTCCAGCCCCACATGAATACGGCCTAGCCCTGCATCGGCCAGTCGTTTCAGATCGTCAGGGCCCTTTTTATGGATGTACTGGCTGGAACCGTAGACCGTAATCCGTTCCAGGTGCGGAAAAACCCGATGGGCATGCGCACAGATGCGGCACAGGTCATCGGTTGGCATGGCGATGGTGTTTCCCGCCGGAAAAAAGAGCGTGCGCACGCCACTGCCGTGGAGCATCCGGGCTTCATCCAGATCGACAACGATCTCCGCCACCGGTCGCACCCGGTATCGGGGACCGTTTTTGTAAACCATGCAAAAGGTGCAGCGGTTGTGGGGACAACCGACGGTGGCCTGGATCAGCAGCGCCTTGGCTTCACTGGGGGGACGATAGATGGGGCCTTCATAATACATGGGCGGTGCCTTAGGTCAACCGAAGCCTTTTTAACAGTTGCCGGGTTTCCCCCGGGCTCAAATACCGCCAGGATCCTTGGGTCAGGCCGCCCAGCTTTAATTGCGCCACACGGATTCGGTTCAGGTGAAGCACACGGTTGCCCACGGACTTCACCATCCTGCGAACCTGCCGGTTCTTGCCCTCCATCAGAACGATCCGGAATCGACGACCGGAAACGCGACGAACGCGTGCCGGTCTGGTCATGGCGCCGGCCAGCGACATGCCACGTTCCATGGCCCCAAGGGCCGGGTCATCAATGGGCCACCGCACCGTCACATCATACTCCTTTTCGTGATCGAAGGAGGGGTGGGAGAGACGGTGGTGGATGCGGCCATCGTTGGTCAGCAGCAGCAGACCGGTGGAATCCTTGTCCAGCCGCCCCACCGGAAAAAGCCGCTGGGGCAGGTCCACCAGGTCCGTCACCACCGGTTCACCCCGGTGCTCGCAGCTGGTCACGACCCCTGCGGGCTTGTTGAGCATCACATAAACGTGCCGATCCGGCCTGCCCACCGGCACGTCGTTGAGCCGCACCGTATCTGTTTCGGGGTCCACCTTGGTGCCCAGGGTGACCACCACCTTGCCGTTGACGGTCACGTCACCGGCAAGGATGTGGGCCTCCCCTTTGCGCCGGGAGCACATGCCGGCCTGAGAGAGAAATTTTTGTAGGCGCACCAATTCCATGGCTATTTTTTCTTTATGTCTATTCTCACTTTGGTGTTGCGTTAATTTGAACCATCATCATTGATGAAGTCGTAAAAAGTCCCGTNAATTATTGGCATCTTAGGATTGTGAGGATTAAAATTTTCCCACAACGCAGATATCGGGGAAATTAGCCATTTATGGATGGGCNCAAGCTATATNTTCAGCCATTTCACCNGGTAAAANATAACATAGAACACCGGCACCAGGATCAGGGTCAGGACTGTTGCAAAGGAGAGTCCGCCCATTACAGTCACCGCCAGACCCTGGAAGAAGGGATCAATGACCAGGGGCATCATGCCCAATACCGTTGTAATTGCTGCCATACACACCGGGCGCATACGACTTACCGAGGCATCCATAACGGCTGTTAACGGTTCTTTTCCCTCGGCCAGTTCAAGATTAATCTGATCGATGAGAACAATGGCATTCTTGATCAGCATGCCCGTCAAACTTAACATTCCCAGCAGCGCCATAAAACCAAAGGGAACACCCGCACCAAGCAGCCCCACGGTTACCCCGATAAGTGCAAAGGGCACCAGCAATAAAATGATGGCCGGCTGCCGCAGGTTGTTAAAAAGCATAATAATGATCAGAATCATAGCGATGGTCGGAACCGTCATATTGGCCTTGATACCAGCCTGAGCCTTGGCCGAATTTTCCTTTTCTGCGCCCCAGCGCATAATATAGCCCGGCGGCAGTTCAATCGCTTCAATTTTTTTCTCAACGGCATTTTGCATGGCGCTTGGCAGCAAACCAAATTTTATATTGCCCCGGGTGTTGATGGTCAACAACCGGTTATAGCGCATCCGAAAGGCATCTTCCGAAATGGTTTCAAAACCTGAGACAATCTGGCTGATGGGAACCGATTTTTTAAGCGCCGGACTATAAACTTGAATATCCCGCAGATTTTCAACCGCAAGTCGTTCAGCATCGGGCAATCGGGAGATGATGGGTATCAGGTCATCTCCTTCACGATAGAGACCGACCTGGGTCCCGGTAACAGCGGTCTCAAGCGCCTGGGTCAGCATCGACCGGCTGATACCTGCCTGTTTGGCTTTAACTTCATCAAAAAGAGGAACTATTTTTTTCACCGGAGGACGCCAATCATCCCAAACCCGGGCACTGTCTGGATAATCTCGCATAATTGCCTTGGCCTTTTCGGAAAGCCGGCGAAGCACCTTGCCGTCCGGCCCTGAAAATCGTGCTTCAAGGTCGTAGTCATCTCCCGGCCCCATGGCAAATTTTCTCAGAACCGGAACCGCATCGGGATAATTGTCTGTAATATAATTCTCTATTTCAGGAATCAGAGCCGTAAGATCTTTGTAATCATGAACCGAAACCAACATCAATCCATAGCCATCGTCACCGGTCGCCTCAGGCACAAAAGTCAGGATAAAACGAGTGGCCCCCGCACCTATATAGGAGGCCACCGAAACAACGCGTTTATCTTCAAGGATATGTTTTTCAATTTTACTGATATCTTTTGTTGTTTTCCGGATATCCGAACCCGACGGCAACCAGTAACTCACCATCACCATCCCTTTTGTCGAAGGTGGAAAAAAACTGACTGAGAGGAGCCCAAAACCATAGATAGCAGCGGCCAGCATACCCATCGCAATCAACACCGTAAACCAGCGCAAGCGGATGCAGAAAGAGAGCATTTTTTTGTAGGTTACAAAGATAAAACCTTTATACGGATCCGCCGGCTCACCGGTAACTGAGCCTCCCTTTAAAAACATTTTGCAAAACAGCGGGGTAATCGTGATAGCGATAATCCAGCTCATCATCAGGGAAATTAACATGACCTGAAAGAGTGAGCGGCAGAACTCTCCGGTATTATCCTGGGACATACCAATCCCCCAGAAAGCCAGGACAGCTATGATTGTGGCTCCCAGAAGCGGCATTTGGGTTTGACTGACGACTTCACCGGCGGCTTTAAGCCTGTTCATCCCGGCTTCGATACGAATCAGCATCCCCTCAGTCACAACAATGGCATTATCAACCAGCATCCCCAGGGCAATAATCAGGGCGCCTAAAGAAATTCTCTCCAGGCTGATGCCCCACATTTTCATTACAATAATGGTTCCAAGTACGGTAACAGCAAGGATTGCACCGATGAGCAAACCGCTTCGCACGCCCATAAACAGTAAAAGTACAATCACGACAATGCCGATTGCTTCAAGAAAATTGATGACAAAGGACTTGATGGATGTGGTTACGTCAGTGGCCTGAAAATTAATAACATCAATCTCCATTCCCACCGGCAGCATTTCCATGAGTTCGTCAANCCGCTTATTAACCGCTTCACCCAGTTTGACGACATTTCCCCCTGAAGCAATGGANATACCCATTGAAATGGCAGGCGCCCCGTTAAAATGCAAAACCTNNCNGGGGGGCTCAACATAATCGCGAACCACATTAGCAATATCTTTAAGATAAATAAGTTTGTCCGATTTCGGATCACGGATCTGAAGATTTTTTATGCTCTCAATCGTGTCATAGTTTCCCGTGGGACTGATTCTGATATATTCAGGTCCCACTTTAATGGAACCTGCGGGAATGACCACATTCTGCTCTTGCAATACGTTGTAAACCGTATCAAGCCCTAATCCAAGCTGGGCCATGCGTGAGGTGGATATTTCGATAAAAATGGCCTCACTGTGAACGCCCCAGAGGACGACTTTTGAAACATTTGGAACCAGAAGAAGCTCTTGCTGAAGATAGTCGACTGCGTCTTCCAGCTCTTTGAAAGAGTAGCCGTCACCACTGACACCCAACAAGATACCGAAAACATCTCCGAAATCATCATTGACGATGGACGTATGAGCCCCCGGAGGCAGTTTTGCCTGAACATCACCGACCTTGCGACGCAGTTCATCCCATACCTGGGGCAGGTCGGCTGTGGAATATTTATCCTTTATGGTAACAGTGATCGTGGATAAGCCGGGTTTGCTGATAGATTCAAGCTCTTTTAGCTGACCTAACTGCTGTATCGTCGTTTCGAGCATATCGGTTACTTCTTCTTCAACTTCCTGTGCCGATGCACCGGGATAGGCAGTAATCACCAAAGCGTCTTTAATTGTAAATTCAGGATCTTCCAACCGGCCAATACCGCTAAATGAAATGATACCGCCAATTATCAGCATAACGGTAAACACCAGGGTCACTGTTTTTTTTTCAATTGCAACTTTGGCTATATTCATGGTGCCTACTCTCCCATTGTCCCGGTGTATTCACGTACTTTGAGGCCTTCAGTCAGATTTTGAACCCCTGCTGTAATAATACGATCCCCTGAAGTAAGCCCGGATTGTATCGTAATATTCCCATCATTGGTCAGGGTTCCAACCTTAACCGGATGGCGGCTTATTTTCAGGGCCTGGTTGGTTTTCCAGACATAAGCCTGGCCTTTCTCATCATAGAATACTGCCTGGACCGGAACCGCAATGGGATTTTTGCCTTCATGACCTGCTTTTATGAAAACCGTTGCGGTCATCCCGTCAAGAATAGCCTTTCCCTCCGGCATCGGCATCTTAAAAACCACGCGGAAGGTCTGGGTCTGGGGGTCGGATTCAGTGGAAAACTCCTTGATCTTCAGAGGAAAACGATCATCCGGATAATTGGCAAATACAGCCGTAAACTCAATTTGTGAACTCTCTGATTTTTTTCGAATAACAATTTCAGGGGCATTAACTACAACGTTGATATCCGAAACCCTCTGGATCGATACGATCGGTTCCTTGGCATGAACCACCAGATGATTATCAACAAACCGCTTACCGACAATACCGCTAAAGGGCACCTTGAGCATTGTGTCGTTTACAGCCTTACTGGCAATCCTCATATTCGATACCGAAACCTCATAATTTCTTACCTTTACATCATAGGTTGATTTAGCCACTACTTTTTCATCCAAAAGATTTTTATAGCGGTCAACTTCAGCTTTGGACTGGTTGACCTTGGCCTGCTGTGCGGCAAGATTGTTCTTATAATCCTGGGGGTCTATGCGGGCGATAAGATCACCTTTTTTCACTTGCTGCCCGGCTTCCACCGCCAGTTCAATCAATTTTCCCGAAACCTCAAAAGAGACCTCAACCCGATCGCGAGCCTCGACCTTGCCGGGCAATTTGATACTTTTAACATTGTCCAGCTGTTCAATGGTCATAATCTTAGCAGGCCGAATCACCTCTTTTTTGATCGGTTCCTCTTTTTTAGCACAACCGGTTATTACAAAAATTGTAATTGCGGTGATGCTCAGCAAAGAAAAAATCTTCCTTACCGGACTTTTTTGCAGGTGATGTTTTTTTTGTGGTGTCATGATTTTAACCTTTTAATTTAAATTTTAGACTATACGCGATACGTTTGTAAGGGCCTCGGCAAAAATTATTTGAACAGATATTGCGCCGGATGTTGGTTTGGATGCGAGGCGCGTTGATGGTTTCATACTTGTTGTATGGGACCATTGACGCAACGTAAGTAGCCGGGCCAAAAGACAAGCAAGATGGTACAATTAATTTTTGCCGAGGCCCTAACATCCGAAAACCTTCATTTTACGATCAAGTCTTTCCAACTCCCAACGCCAACCGCCCGGGCCAACCCGGCAAGCCTAATAGTGTAGTCATAAACGGCCTGATAATATTTTGTTTCCGTATCGGTTAACAATGTTCTTGCATCAAGGACATTGGTGTTGGTGGCCAACTGATTCTTATAACGGAGTTCATTCATGCGAAGGTTTTCCCGAGCCTGTTCAACCGCAGTTTTTGCGGTTGCAATATTTTCATACGCGGTAAGCGCGTAGATGAAGTTATCCTGAACCTCGAGCTTGACTTCATCCATAACCCCTGTAAGTGCGTGATCAGCCTCACGACTTGCAGCTGCAGCCCGGCTCACCTCGTGTTTAGTCTGCCCCCAGGCAAAAATATCCCATGAAGCGTAGACACCAATTCTATTTTCACTGGAATCCTGCGTGTCGGAGAAATTGGGACCAGTGATCAGAGAATCACCACCAAAAGAATGATGAGCGGCGTTTAATGATACAGTCGGATAATATGCACTTTTAGCTATTGTGATATGCTTTTTCGAGGCCTCCAAATTATAATTTGCCTGCTGCAATTCCGGTCTCGTTTCCAAGGCCTGAAGCGTAATCGTCTCCACGTCGCTGGTCAAAACGTCCATATCAGGTGTGTCTTCGACATCAAATCTCGACATCAAGGGCTCTTTAATGATGTTTGCCAGTGCCATTCGGGAAGTCCGGGTCCGGCTCGCCGCAATCCTGGCATCCTGCCTGGCATTGGCCAGGTGAACTTTTGACTCAAGAAGCTCGTTTAAAGGAATAATTTCATTTTTGAAAAATTGCTCAGCGTCATTAAGATGAGAAACGAGCATGGTCACCGCACTATTGGCGACCCGCTGAAGTTTTTGATCCATAAGAAAATTGTAGTAGGCACGGACCGTTTGAAAAGTGATTTCAAGGTTTGCCAGCTGCTCATCGGAAACAGCCACTTTGAGGCCGATATCAGCCAGGTTATAGGTCTCTGTCAGGCGGAAGCCGGTAAAGAGGGGCTGATCGATAGAAAGACGCGCCTCATAATTGTTACGATTCTCATTAAAATCAAAAAAATCGGAATAAGCGTCGTAATCCCCGTCCGTATAGATACCGGAAGCGCCTACATTGAGTTTGGGAAGGAAATCATCAAAGGCTGATTTCTTTCCCCATTCAGCCTGCGTTCTCTTCTCGATGCTGGTCAAAACCAAAGGGTTGCGGGTAAGGGCCATTTCCAGACACTGCTCACGCGTGTACGTCTTCTCTTCGGCAGATGCAAGACCCGGAAGGCTGGTAGCGATGAGAAGAAGGAAAAATATAAATTTTTTATACATACACTTAACTCCCTATGTGTAAATTTCGGAGATGCATAAACTGGTCTCGTCCACGTGGTATATCCTTGACGAATCTAACGGCGACCTCTCGACATTCCGGCGGGACGACCCATGCCTGCCGATGATCTGGGTCTGGTCGCAGGTTGTATGCTTGGTCGATCCGGTTTGGGCGTAAGACCTGGACGTTCCGGTCTGTCGGGCCTGTCCGGTCTGTCGGGCCGATCGATATTAATATCATAATTACGATACCCATACCCATAGCGCGGATACCCGTAGCCGCCATAAACACCGTAATGAACTGAAACAGACCCGGATCCACTGCCGGAGGTACTACAACCGGTAAGAAGCAGGGCACCGGGAAGTGCCAGAAGAAGTACGAATAGTCTAATAAATTTCTTCATGATCAATTCCCCCCCTTGGATGCCTGCGAAGGCCATCGCTGTATCAACAACAATGCGCCGGTGGTATCGCCAATCAATGCGGTATCACCGTTACCCGGTGCTTCATCGGGTGAAACCCATACGACACCACCCAATTCCGTCACACGTTGCGTAGTCACCTCAGGATCGGCAACCCGAACAACCGGTACCCAGAGCATATGCTTGCGATCATCCTTCATATGACGGATACCTGCACGCCATTTCCCTTTTTTCATGAAGATATCATATTCGTCTCCCGAAGCTATCTCATCATATCCCAACACGGATGAATAGAACGCCTCGATGTTATCCGGGTCGTCAGTCCAAATCTCATCCCACAGCCAATCACCGACGGCGGCCTCGAAATCGGCTGGATCTCCTCCCTTTGCGCTGAGTAACACCAGATCTGCCCGTTGTGGATCACTGATCAGCACGGCCCGACCACGTTGATCCATATCAACCGGGCCTTTCAATATTTTTCCGCCGTTGGCCTTTACCAAGCCGGCCGCTTCATCCACATCGGCCACGGATACCGAGGGTATCCAGACACCTTCCCGGGCACGATCATCTGATGGCTTCACCTGCAGGATTCCCGCAATAAGTTTGCCACCATTACGCACTACCGCGTATTGTCCCTGATAATCAATCTGCCAGCCAAACAGCTTCTCGTAAAACTTCCCGGCCGATTGGGAATCCGGTGTCAGCAGATCATGCCAGATAAACTTGCCCGGGTAGGTCTTGCCACTGGGGTTTTCTGTAATCGGGGTTTGCGCCATTTCGATCCCGCCCTCCGACAGCTTACCGAAATTGGCACAGCCACTCAGAAAAATTGCAGCTGTAATCAAAACACCGACCAAACGCACTAAAAATTGCATTGTATTATTCCTTTCATACCAAAATAGAAACGAAACGTCAGCCCAATAATCGGACCAGACATCTCAACATGGTTATAATAATAACAAAAACGATGAAAACATACACAATTACAGATGGGTACTTCTTGATCGATGACACGATGAAGCACCATACCAAAACTGTTACCGCCCGCTTAAATTCCATTTCAGGCAAACACCGTATTGTTGAAAGCACGGATCCGGTCAAGCAAACCACCAAATATCTTCTTACCAACGAGCTCACCTGGGAAGCGTTCAAGATTATCAGTGTATACAGCAACCGATGGGTAGTTGAAGAATTTTTCAGGAATGCCAAACTCTAATTTTTCAAAGAACTATTTTTCGAAAACTCAAGTATGCATAAACGGCAAGCTTTCTAAACAATAAGGAGCCCGTCTATGCGACAAGTCGAACCCGTAACTGCCCTAAGGGCTCGCGCAAAAATAACTTCACATTTTCGCATCTCAGCTTCAGCCCATCTTTGGCTGATACCTCACTCTCATAACCCACGAA